>Ga0208644_1001174_pt1 | contig 22449 bp, 38 predicted proteins | sample VirMetDEL_Nov_18_FD_184517 | JGI IMG/M metagenome (GOLD analysis project Ga0208644, IMG submission 184517) | Aqueous microbial communities from the Delaware River and Bay under freshwater to marine salinity gradient to study organic matter... | ecosystem: Environmental > Aquatic > Marine >...
CGCCGTATTCATTAACAAAGTCTCTTTCCCAATCCTCGGCAGAGACATACCAATCACTCCTAACTTCTGTATTCATATATCCTTTTTGTTTTCCCGCGAAATTAAATCTTTCTCCCTATCTGTTATACTCTTGCTAACAGACAACTTTTTGTATAATTATTAGGATGAATGAAAGTATAATACCGCAGGTTGTTATTATCATTCCTCTGGGGTTGAAGGGTAGTTTATCCATATCGAATATTTGGATTGTTATTCCTAGTATTGATATTATAGCTGCTATTATTAATAGTGTTTTCATATATCCTCCTCGTTATTTCCCGCGAAATTATTTTTCAGTTACTAAATCAGACAACGGAAATAATTCCCTCCTAAAGTCCTCTTGCTCTATAAATTCTAATATTGAATATTTATATTCATCTTCCTCTTCCTCTAACATTATTTCAAATCTCGATAATATAATCTCCAATTCAGCTATACTTAGTGGCCTTGTTAAACGCCCGTTATATTTATTTAGTATTCTTTTACTCATCTGCTTCATTATATTTTAAACTTAAGTAGCGTCATACAATCGTGTTAACACCTGTAGCGTAAGCTCTTTGTTGTAAGCATCCCACAGACCCTTCTTCTTTAGTTCTTTTTTCTTTTTTCTTGGGCATCTACTCATAATGACATTGTTAAATTACTAAATCAGACAGTGGTAATAATATTCCTTTGCTAGTGTTGTTATCACCTCCTAATATATCTCTGTTTGTGTTTATGTATTTTCTACATTTCTCCTTTAGTTTTTCGGCGGGGATTAAAATGAATAGTTCTTGTACGCATATGCAGTAGTATTCAGCTTCTGATGTTGCTATTCCGCTGTTCTTTCCTCTACTGTGGTATTCTATGAATATGTTTCCTGTTCTGTGTGCTTGTAGGTCGTTTTTAACCTCTATTCTTTTTCCGCCGAAAATGTCTGCTAGTTCCTTTTCCTTAACTTGACCCACTAACAGGTCGTATTTGAAGTCTGAATTAAATTCCACTATTCTTTAATTAAATCTCTACAGAAGCTTGGTACATTAAGCAAATTCTCTCCACTTTTTGCTATTTAGCACCATTTCCCATGCTTGGTTTATTCCTTGCACATCTTCTGGTTCATAGTTTTCTGCTATGAATGTTGGGATGTTCCATTCGTTGTTTGAGAATGGGGATGGTGTTGTTGTGTATATTTCTTCTAAGTGTTCTAATGTTAGGTTGAACCACTCTCCTATTTTTCTGTGTTGTTTGTATTGTTTGTGTAGTTTTCTTTCCTCCTCTTTGTATTGCGGCGGATTAAACTGCTGTATTACATAGACAGGACACCCAGATTCACATTGTATTTTTCTAAGCCTTTCTTTAATGTTTGTTGTTATTCCAATCTTAAACAGGTCTGATATTGGGTTGTGCATTATGTATAGAGACTCCACTATTCTTCAAATAAATGTTTAAATTCACTATTCTTTAGAGTGTCTATTGTCTCTTGTGTGCTTGTGTAGTCTTCTCCGAGTTCTTTTTCAGCGTCTCTCATCTTTACTAAATAGCCTGCTATTAGTTTGAATATTCGCTCTTCTTCCTCTCCGTATGTTCCCGCGGATTTTTTCACCATTGTTTCTAATGGGTCTGAGGGGTTTTGTAGTTCAGCGAAAAGCACTCCCATCGCCATTTTGTAATAAAGAACGGGGTCATGCTTTTCCATGTATTCTATCTTCTCTACATCGGAGTCCATGTTTCTCATTATTCTGTTTTGTTCTTCTGTGAGGCAACTGCCTAATTCATCTCTTTTCATAATTGTTTTTATTTATTTATTTCCTTTGTTAATTGCGAAAATTACCACCCATAACAATAGTGATGCAACTCCTTCATTTCTGGTGAGTATATTACACAGTAACTTGGGTCTATATAGGTTAATGACTGCTCTTCATCGGCCATTACTTCTAATTTGTATATGTCATTACTATCTCCACCCTCAGAACAGACAACTATATTACCATCTTTAGCTATTCCTTTGTATGTGAAACTGTATTTATAGTACCTGCTAAATTTCATTGTAGTATCTCCGTACTTTTTTAGTATATCTTCCCTTGTTAATTTCTCCATTATATTGTTTTGTTTTACACCAACAAATATACATACAGACATCTCTATATGTAATTAAATTCTGTTAATTGTCTCTTCGTTATTTGCGGGGAATTAAACACCAAGTCTTTCTTTGCATATATTGTAGTAGTTCTCATCCTTTTCTATTAATAGATAGTCCCTCTTTGTGTTTTTCGAGGCCAAACCAGTTGTTCCGCTTCCTGCTGTAAAATCAAGCACCAACTCCCCTTCATTGGTGTATGTTTTTATTAAGTATTCCATAAGAGCAACAGGTTTTTGTGTTGGGTGTGTTAGTTTACCGACATTGTGAGGACTTCCAAAATCTAAAACTCTTCTAGGGTAATTAGATACGGTTTGTTTGTATTCTTTTTTCGCATTACCAACAACCCCAAAACCCGAACTACTCAATCTCGCTTGTGTGTTTTTATGTTTAATATTAACTTTTTTAGTTCCTTGTGGATTGTATAAGCATTGTTTATTATAAAATACACTAATCAATTCAACATCTTTTAACGGTTGTTTTTTAGCTTGTAAGTGACCGACAGGTCTAGTTTTTCGCCATATCCAATCATACTTATAATTCTTAATATTACTCATCCGTAAGGCGGAACTAAATGGCTCACTGCCAAACAAAACTATTGCTCCATTTGGTTTTATTATTCTGTTTAGGTTCTCCCACATAGGCTCAAATGGTATTACGCTATCCCACTTACAGGCTGTTGTGCCGTAAGGAGGGTCTGCTATAACCGCGTCTATACTTCCTGTTGGGATGTTTTTCATAAGCTCTAAACAGTCTCCGTTCCATATTTCGTTTCTCATATTACCTCTGTTAATTTGCGGGGGTTATCATATTAGCTATAATGTTATTAATTGTTTGTTTTTGGCTATTATATTATACTTTTTTTAAAGTTCTTTAAGTCTATTTCCCTCTTTGTTGTGGCTGCTTTTCCATCCTTAAATTCTCCCCAGATAAATACTTCGTCATCATCTACGTCTTCCCACGCTATTTCCTCGTAATTAAAGTTCCACCACTTTCCATCCCTATAAATGAACTGGTATTTATGGCTCTCCTCTGTTATTAAGTCATACTCCCTTGCGTATTCGTATTCCTCTTTTGAGTAGTTTGGATTGCACATCATATTAAGGTGTGCTAGTATATAGTATTCTAATTCCATTTTTAGTAAACTAACATTTTAGTGTTGCCATCTGCAAACTCCACCCTTCTTGATGGGACATACAAGCCCCTTGACGGAATGTAGTCTTTTTCTATTATACTTTTCTTTAACCATTTTATTACTGGTGTCATATCCTCTTTTATTTACGGCGGATTGTTGTTATTTGGTGTTAATAAGCCCTCCCGTTTCTGTCAAATCTAATACTCATACATTTCTTTGGGATGATTCCGTTTGTGCTTATACATTCCCATTTACTCTTTTCTTTGCGGAAAATTAATTGCCCCGCTTTTGCATGGGGAACTCCATCCTCTGTTGTTCTATTCGGGCCATAAATATTATCAGCCTCCAACACCTTTAATTCTTTCTCTGTTATTTTATCTCCTACTTTCATTTAATTCCTCTTTTAGTTACTTTGTGGCTTCTCTCACCGCCTTTCTGAAACTCTGTGGTACTAGCACATGAATTTAGAATTAAAACGGCTAAGAAGGCTTTAAATAGATTTCTTAAAAACTTTAACATCTTTTCAATCACCCCCTTCTTTGGTGGCGTACTTCTGCCTCCAGTTACTTCCCAAATAAACTTATCCTCGTTGAACATTCTTTCTGTAATATGTTTCTGCTAATGACATTGCGCTTCCTTGGTCACATCCTAATGCGAATTTTATTATATCGGCGATTTTTTCCACCTCACGCTTTCTTTCTAAAGCCTTGTATTCTTCTGTGAAATTCATTTTATTTATTTGGAGGAATCATCTTATAACTTTCTGCATATACAGATAGCAACCAATCCCAATTAACATCAGTTCTGTAAAGTCCATGAGATTGAAATTGAACACATCCAAATTCATCTCCACCAACAGAAACCTTAATACCTCCATTTTCATTAGTCACCTCTACAGTATGCCCTCTTTCATTAGCTATGTACCTAACGCAATATTCTGAAAGTTCGTATTTCATAAAAACAACTTTTTAAAAATATTCCAATCTGTAATGATTCCCGTAGCATACACTCCGTTTATTGACACCTCGTCTTCATCTGCGCGGAAATAATAAACATCTCCTTCCTTCCAATAGAAATGCCCCCTACTGTCTAATTGAAAATACGGGCGGTTTTCAATATCGTTCTGCTTGACCAATCCAAGCTCATCCCTTATTCTTCCCTCTGTTATATTCATTTTGTTAAATCAATTAATTTTCCTTCGTAGTCCTCTACGGTTATTATTTGTTTTATATTCATTATTTTTGGGAGGAGCTTATATACCTCTGCTTTGCTGTTTGCTAGAATAGGCTCTATTATTTTGGGCGATTCTCCAAACCCTATCTTTATTATTGCCGAATACAATTTCATTTTCGCTTATTTTTATACAAGCAAATATATCACAAAGAAGGTGTTTTAAGAAAATAATTGTGTTAAAAAAGCCCAATAAATCCCACCGCTACGGCTCTCACCCGTGTCTTCGCTATGTGCGCTGTTCTTGTCTTTGAACTATGCGATGGATGTTGGGGGGTTTAATTCTGGTTGTATTTTGGTTGTACTAACAGTCCTAAATAGCTAATCACCCCATCGAGTCTGTCAAGCTCTTCATTTAGCTCCATAACCTCTTCGTTGTATGAGGAAATTAATTCTACGAGGGTTTCTATGACGTGTTTTTCTGTTGGCGCGAAATCATCTGTTTCTATTTCAGTTAGTTCGCCATTTACTGTTAAGTGAATTACCATAATGTAAAGATACTAAAAGTTTTCTGTTGTATCTTTGTTGACACCAACTTTAAATAATGGCAACTACCAATATTTTATCATTCACCGATGTTGACGGAAATTCCCAAAAAATCGCATCCGTATCAATTTTTAAAATTACAGACGGAGTAAGCGTTAGGGTTATTGATGTTAAGCAACCAACAAAATCATTCAAATCATCTCAATCTCTGTCTGCCCTTATTTCTGAATCTGGAAATTTATTTACAGCAACAGAAACTAAAAGTGGATTTACCATTGGACTTAATTCTATATATGTAAGTAGAATAGGAGAATCACCAAGTAGCGGATGTGAGATTATATTTCAGGGCGGAGAAAAGATTACGGTGGATGAGTCTGTGAGTGTCATAGAAGCTCGTATAGACGCTATTGGGGGTCAGGTGGCAGTGGTAGACCCAACACCTCCTACAACGCTCTCTAATGCCTCGTATTACAATTTAACTAATGTCGGAAATTATACCATTGTTGATGCGGCGGATGTTTACGATGTAAATAACGCTTTCCAAATGACCATGTACAACAATAGCGGGAGTGTATGCACCTTTAACAGAGATGGCAGTACGGTGTTTAATTTCTTAGGAGAACAACTAACAACATTTGATTTATTAGACGGAGAAGAGATAACTCTTACAGCCGTATCAACCACACAATATAATATAGGATGAGTTCATTAATACCATACAAGAGCGTAGCATCTACAGTAAATAGTACGTCAAACGAATCTATATTAGATGGAGAGTCGTGGACTGGAACTTGGGAGCAAAATAACATACCTTATGTAACGACAAACGTTGTATCAGACCAAAATGTAACATATAAAATTCAGTTCTCTATTGATGGCGGAACAACAGTTCAAACAACATTAACTTACCAATACAATACATTCCGTATAAATCCCCCGCATTCATTTAGAAAGGATACAAGGGCTTACAGGCTTATTGTAGAGAATAATAGCGGAAGTACGGCAACCGTATCTACTCTTTCTGAATTTGGAATGGCTGGTGTTCTAAACGCTCCAATTAACGGAACTCTATCAGAAAACTACGATGCAACTGTTGTAAGACCAACAGACTACTTCTCAGAGGTTGCTATGGGTAAGCGACAAGGAAGAACAGTTTGGAATAAGTTTGGTTTTAATTTAGATGTAGACACTGGAACTGAAATTATAGCATCTTGGGGCGGGGCATTTAATCCTACAACAGATATAATGACCGCCAATGACACATTCACAATAACTTATGATGGAACTGGTGGTGGAAGTACAGATGGTGCGGGAACAACAGGAGCAACACAACTATTAATTTACTACGTCTATTTTGATGCTGCTGGGGATTTAGTTAGTGGGCTTGACTTCCATACATTAGGAACGGATGGTAGTGATGTAACATCTTTTTCTGGAGCTGGAATAAACAGAGCGATAGTTTATGCTAACGGGGGTCTTGGGTGGAACGCAAATGACATAACATTTACAGCAACAACAGACGCAACAGTTCAAGCTGAAATTCCTGCAACACAAGCGATAACACAACAATGTATATTCCACACACAGACAAATCACAATTTCTTAGCTGATTGGGCGAGATTTAAAATGCTAAAGTCGTCTGGGGGTGGAAGTGGCGATTTGATTGGATACTCTTGGAGTAGGGTTACGCGAACAAGATATGAAATATTTAGAGAGCCTTATAGTACAACAAATACGTCTTATTCTACAATAGAATTAAACCCGTCACAAAAGTTTGTGATTGGCGGAATGGAGGTGTTGTATTTCGTTTTAGAAAGCGCCGCAAATAACGAGATGGTATCAGGAAGATTTAGTGGAATAGAAGAAAGAATATCATAATGGAATATAGAATACACAAAACAAAGAAAGGAACATACGCAATTCAAAAGAAAATGCTGTTTGTTTGGATGAAGGTGAAAGAATATAATTCACAAGGAAGGGCTATGAATGAATTGAAAAAGATGTAAATATGTAATTGTTTTTATATATTTGTAATGCGGTTTGAGTTTAGCGGCTCTGTAATGAGGTTTAAGCAGTTCCTCCCCGCTTCTGAAAAGAACTGCTTTTTAAAAAAAACTGTACGCATGATATTAAGGGCGAAGAAAGCTGGTAACTTCACTACCGTTTACAATGAATTTATTTATGATGATAGGCTTACCGCAAGGGCTAAGGGAGTTCTGCTGTGGGTTTTATCTCAAAAGGATGATTGGGTTATATACAAAAGTACTATACATAAGTCATTTAAGGAAAGTAGAGAAACTATATGGAAAGCGTTTAAAGAGTTAGTTTCCGCTGGTTACGTCATAGAAACAGATGTTATAGACAGGAATAAAAACGGCGCTATAGTTGGTAGGCGAGTTGATTATTTAGTATATGAAGTTTCTATTTTTTCAAAGAACCATAAAGTACTTTATCACTCCTTAGAACCTCAGAACCAAAGTTTGGGTTTGAGGTCAGTAACAAATACTAACTGTATAACAAATACTGAAAAAACTAAAAAAACAAATACTAAAGGCGAACAAGTTCGCGGACAGAATAGATTTTATAATTTTCTCGCTAAAAGCGGATTAGAAAAAGCAACAGAAAAAACATTAGAAGGATTAATGGATGGCAACAGTGTTTCTGTTTCGGTTCTACCTGATGAGCTTTTAATATCGCTATTACAAGCTGGTTGCACAAGAACCGTAAACAATAAGCTAATCTACAACGGAGTGTAGCAACCAAATTATTACGGGCGAAATCTCTAAGTTATTAATAGTCAGCAACAAAGCTGTTTGAAAAAATAAAACGGATAAAACATGGGACGGTTAACAGAATACATGGAATTTTTAAGTGCAACACCAAAAGAGTTTACAAAACTTAACAAACAAAAGAACGGGCAGTATTTCTTTTATAGCTATATTGAACCTTCAAAACAAATGATGAAAACAAGAAATAAACTAAAACTGTATAAGAAATGAAAGAATTAAAAGAGGCATTAGATGAAGTAATGATGAGTCATGGCTTTAAGGAAACATCTAAATTAGATGACGGTTTTGTTATTTATTCATACATAAAATCAGAAGACATAACCGCATATTTAAGTTATTCAGGAAAAGATGCTTTGTTTACACTCACGGAATTTACCCCCGCATTAAAAGAGAGTGTAACATACGCCCACAGGTACATCGTTGAGAAACCAGAGGAATTAGAATATTTACTTACAAAATGTGGGAGACTAAATACAACAAAACAGAAATGAAAGCCATTTCCATTCTAATTATTCCAATAGCGTTTTATGCTCTAAATAAGTTTTCCGCCTATTTAAGCAGAAGATTGTAGAATTTAACATATATTTGTAATTCTAAATTAAATTAAAATGAAAAACTCTAACTACAAGATAAGGTCTAACGGTAGTGATTCTATTACGATAACTGGCGATGACTTCACATTCCACGGCGACTTGCCATATATTGTTGACTCAATAACTAGGAGAGAAAACCCAGAGCGGTTTATAAATTCAATAGTAGATATTAATAAGATTTACATTAGAGGGCGTAAGTTCGATGAAAATGATTATGGTTGGGATATTTGGTTTTGGCAAAGTATGGTAAATTCATACGTTGAAATAACTTTTAGACACAAAGATTATAATGGACTAAGGGGTACGATACATAACCCAGAAGAAGCAAGTGAAAGGCACATAAAGGACGTTATAAATTCGTTAATACGTTCTGTTGAATATATAAAACTATATAACGAAAATGTAGACACATTTGACTTAAACGATAGCGCAAAAGACACGGAGTTAACTGAAAAGCTGTATTTAAAGGTTTTTGAAAAGATGCAGGATGGAACTCGATTTAAGCAAAATAAAATATAATCAAAATGAAAAAAGACCCACAAAGCGTAGCTCAGGAGAAGAGAGCAGAGAAGTACCATTACGATATGCAAAGCGCAGTTAAGGAATGGGAAACAAAACTAAAGACAGAAGAACTTTCCGCATCGTTAAAAATTCAGGCTGTTGGATTAGCGTCAAAGGTATCTTGCAAAACGGCACAAGAGTTAGTGGAAAATTCAAGAATTATTCACGACTACCTAACGGAAGAGATTAAACAGATTGAGTTTGTAGCTCCAGAAAATCCTACACCAACAAGCAATATTGTAACGATATAATATGTCGTACTACACTAATAAGAAGCACAAACAACGGATAGACGGCTATTTAAAAAAGATGGCCACTATCAACGCTAACTTAGGAACGGATAGTACGCCAAAAGAAATAAAGGATTCTTGTAGGCGCATAGCAAACTTAGAGGAAAAGATAAAGGATGTTGACGAGGAGTTCTATCGTGAGATAGTTCCAGATAGCGTTAGATTCGACGATGAAACACTTTAGTTTATTTGAAACATTTTTGTTAAACGCAGATGTAAGTAGGGATAGAATAAGCAAGTGCTTTGGTATAAAACTTCCTAACGGATGGAGTAAAAAGGAGCGAGCTATATACGAAGAATATGTGGAAATAATGAAAAATCCATACGAGCTGGTTTCTCTTAGAGATGTAGATGTTCTTTCCCTTCTTACTGGATACAGTATAGGAACAATAACTAAGATGGCTAAAATAGGCGGTAAGAAAATATTAGACCTTTCCGAGAACGAATACAGGATATACGTTAAAGGAAAAAATGCCCCACGAAAAAGAGGTAGACATGGAATACAACGAAAGTATAGAAACAAAGGGTAATCCATATTGCTACCCTCTTTATGTTAATGAAGCCTACTTCACCAAAGGCGGGGTTGACGTTAAGTTAAGGAAATTAGAAAAGCAATGGGATATGTTTTCCCTTCCATTAGACTCTGATATAATAATTGAGTTATTTGGAGAACAAGCATCGAATTATTTTTCGGTTACAAATGTAACGGGAAGTAACGGCGGAAGGGGTGTTCTTGTAAACGACAGGTTTTTTGAACACCCTTTATGTATAGGAGATTTTGTAGGAATCCTATGGTCTGACAGAATAAAGTTGCGGCTAACTAATTGGGCATTAGAGAAATACCATGAATAGTGATTTTATATTCATACAAGGCGTTATGTTAGACTTGAATAGCTTTGGCTCTATACAGTCAGGCGCATACATAGGCAACGACAAATGGTTCATTAGATTTAAAAACAAAGAACACACAACAACAGTATATCAGTTTGATTTCGATACAATAGAAGGAGTTGTATCTGTAATGGAGTCTTTAGCAAAGTATAAGGGCGTATATAATGAAAGTGAATTTAAAAACCTAACCGAATATTTTGAAGAAAAAGCAACCAAGACCAACGGAGGATGAGCTAATAGCCGCCCTTAAAGAACTCACCAGAGAAGAACTTGAGGACAAGGCTTTAGAGGTTATTACAAAGCTATTAGACGAAAGGGATATAACAGAGTCCTTAACTAATAAGATTAACTCAATGACACCCGTAGAGGGGGCTATTGATAAACTCCGCATTTCATTAGAGAGAAAGATAGCCAACATAGCAGACCAATTAGATAGCCTTGAAGACGTAGATATAACAGACCCAGACAATGAGTTTATTATAAACTTAATTAAGACTTGGACTAAAGAGGGCGCTGCGTTTAGAAAGAGCTTGGACTTCATGGAAAGTGGCGAAGAAAAGACAGAGAGAGATGATGACTTTGATTTAGAAGCAGAACTCCTAAAGAGTAAATAACCATGACAGCCGAGGAGATAGAGTGTTCAGAAATATACAGAAACTTTAAGAAAGTTAGAAACCTTTCTAAAGAGATTCCTGAGTGTCCGTTTGACTTCGATATAAAGCTCCCTAAGCCTCCAAAAAAAGAAACGATAGCAAACTATGGAAAACCAAAAGAGCAGCGTAAATTCCCGTATTACAACATAGATTTAATAAAGAAACTCCCAACAGATAAAGCGAGTGATTTTGTAAAGAAAGAATTGTATAAACGTAAGAATGGATTTTGGTTCTTTAACGGAGATGAATTAGAGTACATTACAGGCTCACATTATATGTTCCTTCAATATTGGACTGTTGAGGCAAAGAAAAAATTAGATGACGGAACGTTTACAAGAGAGCCATCGCAGCCATTCTTTGTTGATATGCAGAGGGATTGGTATTACGCATGGGATTATGTTATAAAAGACAACAATTCATTTGGAATGATATTCCTCGGAAGACGTAGAACAGCCAAAACAGAAATGGCTATTAGCGAGGGATATTGGCACGCAACGGGAGGAGAAAGAAGGAGGTTTCTAATACAAAGTAAGACAGACTTAGATGGAGCTATTGTGTTAAAAAAATTAGTTACAGCTTGGCAAAATATGCCGTATATATGGAAGCCAACAGATAAGGGTGCTTCCGATGTAAGAAAGAAGATAGAATTTAGAGAGCCTACAAAAAGGGATTCTAAGAATAAGCAAAGCGACAGGCACTACAAGGGAATATTAGATTCCGAGATTGGGTATATGTCATCTTCTGAAACAGCGTTAGATGGTCAGTCCGTTTCAAGGATACTAAATGACGAGGTATTCAAAACACCTAAGAAAATCGCCGACATAAAAAAGAGGTGGGAGATAAACCAAAAGTGTTTAGTGGATGGAACTGATATTATAGGAAAAGCACTTTTAACATCAACCGTAGAGGAAGTTGATAAGGATGGCATCCAACACATGATAGAATTATCCAACGAATCACTACCAAGCACAATCAACCCCGCAACGTCCAGAACGATAAGCGGACTGTACATGTGTTTTTTCCCCGCATATTACGGATTGTCAGGAACTTACAACGGTATTCCACTAACGGACGAGTGGGGTTATTCTAACATGAAAGCGGCAAAGGAATTTCTTGAACAAGATAGGTTCGGAAAGACAGGAACGAGTTTAATAGATGAGAAAAGACGTAACCCATTTACAATGGAAGAAGCGTTTTATTTCGACTCCAAACAAGAGGTATTTAGTCAAGAAGCATTACAAAGTCAATCAAGATATAATAAGGCTGAATTAGTTTATGAGAAAAAGGTTAGGCGAGGAAACTTCTATTGGGTAAATGGAGTTAAGTGGGGTGATGTAGCTTGGAGAGAAAACGACCAAGGTAGGTGGCTTCGTTCCGAGGATAGCCCAGAAGAAAACAGAAACAGGAATAGAATTGTAATGAACCAAAAAACCCCAACAGGAAGAATGTTCTATACAGGGTGTGACCCCGTAGACCATACGGCCACAAGGGATGGAACGGGTTCTATGCCAGTTGCTTATACATTGGCAATGCCAAACCCACTCGTAAAAGGACTAAAGAGAAAGACTGTTGTGTGTAGGTATTCATACAGACACCCAGACCCAAACTTATTCTATGAGGATATGATAATGCAATGCGTGTATTACAATTCTTTATTCTTAGCGGAGAACCAAAAGTATGGAGTTCTTAATTACTTTAAAGACAAAGGCTTTGATGGGTATTGTATGTACGACCCAACAGAATCAGACCTCAAAAGAAAAATGAAGAACAAGGGGTTGCCGACAACTGGCGGGGAAATGAGAAACCACTTAATAAGGCTTGGTCAGGCTTTCGTAAACGAAAATGTAGGATACTTACCAGATACAAATGAATACGGGAGATTAGACTTTGAGGACTTGATAAAAGACCTGTTAATATTCAACCCTACAAAATGGACACCACATGATGATACTGTGGCATTTTTAATAACACTATGCGCTGCATCAGAAGCTGCACAATCAACTATAACAAGCACACATATACCGCAATTCCTACCAAAGCCACTATTTAAGAAAAGATAACATTTTTTAGTATCTTTGCATGGAAGTATTTACTTATATAAATGGTCACAATACCAAACCCTCAAGCCACAAAGTCAGAAAAAGGAACTCCAGAGTTCGGTAAGAGCGTAGCGGAGTATATCTACCAAAGCGGAATAAACGACTATTACTCGTATTATTCCAACAGGAGAGTTATCATAGACAATAGGTTATGGGCAGAGGGCGGACAATCAATAGATGATTTTAAAGACGATTTAGATATTGGTGGCGATGTAGCTTGGTTAAATAATAACTTTCAGATACCATCCCCACTTCCAAAATTCGCAAACCTATTCCAAGGAACACTAACAAACAGGTCTTACAAAATAGTCGTTGAGGCTATGGATAATCAGAGTAAATCTGAAAAAGACGAAGAGTACGCTCGGTTAAAAAGAAAGATGATTTTAGCCCCGTATGCTGATAAGATAAAAGAACTTGGAATTGATATAGACACAGAAAACGCCCCAGAATCAGAAGAGGAGATAGAGGACGAATTGGAGTTAAATTTCAAAGTTCCAGTTGAGGAGGCGTTAGAGATTTGCGCAAGAGATGTATTTGAGGCAAGCGGCCACGAAGAGATACAAAGGAAGGTAGCATTAGATATATTTGAGAATAACGCAGGTGCTACAAAAACCTACATGGACAATGGACAGAGAAAGTTCAGATATGTAGATATAGCAAACCTTATAACATCCTACTGTAGTTATGATGATTACAGAGATATGTATTTTGTTGGAGAGGTAGTTCCAATGAGTATAGCAGATGCTTCTGTAAAATATCCCAACAAACTTACAAATGAGGAGTGGGCTAATGTAGCCTCAAACTACTCTGGCAAATTAGGAAACATATCATTTGGTATAGATGATTACTATGCAGGTAAAGTTTCTATAGACCAAATAAGGTCAATGACTGTAAATATATTAGACTTTCAATGGAAGACATCAAACAAATACAGTTGGAAGGATAAGAAAACAAAAAGTGGCACACGTGTATATGATTCTGTTTCAGACGAATACGACCAAAAAGGAAAGCACAACGTAAAAGTAATATCAAAAGAACTCGTAGATATTTATGAAGGGTGTTGGATTGTAGACTCAAACCATCTGTTGAGTTGGGGGTTAAAGCCTAACATGATTAGAAAAATGAGTAATGGTGAGTTGTCTGGAGATACAGAGTTCGACTACACCATATACAAGCCTAATTCAAGAAACATGACCAACAAGTCATTAACTGAATTAATAAAGCCCCACGCAAAAAACATTATAGTGTATAATTTAGTTATTATGCACATGGTAGCAAACGCAAGGCCAGCGGGTGCGGCTGTAGATGCAGCATCACTTGGCGCTTTAGCAAAAGGACTTGGTGACCCAACACAAGCCACAACAGACCCAATGGAGATTTATTCCGCATACAACCAAACGGGTGTAATGGTATATTCTTCAATAAGAGAAGATGGAAGCTACATACAAAACACAAGACCAATAGAGCCATTAGACGGCGGCGTATCAAATGGGATACAAAACCTATTAGTGTTACGTCAAGCAGAGCTACAAGAAATATACAACATATCAGGATTTAATCCCGCAGTAGACGGAAGCGCACCACAAAAAGACGCTTTAGTTGGAATAGAGAAGATGAGAACAAATAGCTTCAATTTAACAATGAAGCCGTATGCAGATGCTCTAAACCACATTATAGCCAAAACAGCAGAGAAGATTACGGAACAAGAAAAAGACATGATTGTTGCCGATAAGAGCTACGCTGAAAAGGTATCAAGAAAGATAGGCAAGGATAAAGTAGATGTAATTAAGTTAATCAAGTCAGCAAAACTAAGCGAACTATCCGTCTATACAAACTACGAGCCAGAGCAAGAGGATGAGATGCAGTTTACAGAGTTCTTAAACTTAGCTCTATCCCAAAACCAAATAAACGTACCTGACGCAATAAACGCTAAAGAGATAGCAAAAACAAGCGTAAAGGGTGCGATAAGCTATTTAAAGAAGGCGATAAAACAAAAGCAAAAGCAAGACCAAGAGGCTTCTGCAGCAAACATTCAAGCCGCACAACAAGAGCAAATGGCATCGGCTAAAATGGCTTTTGAAGCTAAGATGCAAGAACTACAAGCAGAGTGGGGATTAAAAACTCAATACATGGTAACTGAAAAGAAATTAGAAGCCGCCATGAGAAAAGATGAAGAAATAGATAAGCGAATTACAGAAGTGCTGAAAGGGCAAATACAGGAGGCTTTAATTGAGGAGAGTATGTTCCCTGATTCATCTGACAATAAGGTTAAGGATAGGGTTAGTGGAGAATCTAATGCAGAGGGCAGAGTTAGAAAGTCCGTATCAAAGGGAATGCCACAGAAACCAAGCGGTGCTGTATCAAGAAGAGCTGGTGGCAGCCCAAGAGTCATCCCAAGACCAGCAGACAACGCCCAACAGAATTTAGCAAATAATAGTTAGGCTAAATCAAAATCACCCATCAACTCAAGATACTCTTCTAAGGTATAGATATATACATTCATAGGTACAAATATAATTAACATTTTTTAAGTATCTTTGTACTTTAAATTTAAAATTACATAAAATGGCTACAATAGATATATTGAAATCTGGATTGCAACAAGCATTTTCAGAAGGAGAATCAGAAGTAGAAAATAGTTCTTTGACAAATGAAAACCAACTAGAAGAAGCGCCTCAAGAAGAGGTTGTTGAAGAACCTCAAGAAGAAGCGAGTGAAGAGCAGGTAGAAGTCCCAACCGACCAAGCCGACCAGCTTGAAGTAATGAGCAACCAAGAGGAAGATTCTCCGCAACAAGAAGAGGAAGAAAAAGTTGATTATGAATCGTATGTAAAAGAGAACGGGTACATAAGTAAAGACGAGTACGAAGAGAAGCTGCAAAAGCTAAACGAATACGAATCTAAAAGAAGTGAAGACCCATTCTTAAACGCAATCTTAGAGAGATACGAAGATGGTAGTTTAACATTTGATTGGTTAGCTAATCAGACAATAGATTACGATAGTATTGATGAATCTAACACAAACGCCGCAAAAGAGCTAATTAAAAGAAGCATGGCTCTAAACGGGTTAGATGAAGATGAGATTGAGTTTGAAATAAGCGATAAGTATGAAGACTTATTTTCAGGCGACTACGATAAAGAGGATAAGGAGTATCAAAGAGCATTAAAGAGATTTGAGTTTGACGCAAGAAAAGCAAAGAGAACTTTAAAAGACGCTCAAGAGAAAAACAGACTCCCAGAAAGCAAGCAATCTGCAAAAATAGCAGAACAACAAAAGGCTTACGAAGAAAGAGTTAATAGTTGGAAAGAAAATTGGAATAAAACAATACCAAGTAAAGTAAAGGATTTTTCAGAATTAAAGCTGAACCTCAATGAGGGAGGGGAGTTTAAATATGAATTATCCGCTCAAGATAAAAAGTGGGTTGAAAAATCTCTAAGTAATAGGATAGTCGAAGGATTAGACACCAATTTTACAGCAGAGTATTTCGACCAAAAATCAAACACTTGGGATGTAGACAAGATGATAGGGGATACTCTATGGAAGAACAGCGACATTAGGGGTCGTTTCATAGAGAAGATACTAAATGAGTCTAACGCTAAGAAAGCTGATGAAGTGGTAAGCACCATCAAGAATACTAAAGCACCATCTCAGGCCAGTACAGAATCAAATAATTCCGATGATTCGGCAGACAAATTAGGAAACTTTATGTTAGGCCGACTGAGGAGATAAACAAATTTTAAAACAAAACCAAAATGGCATTTACACCAAACACTAAACCAAGTACTACGTCAAATTCGCAGTACGACATTATCAAAGCAAGAACCATTGTTTCTGGCCTTGATAGCATGAAACCAGATGTTAAAGCAGAATTAGTAAGAGTTTACGGACTTGATTCAGCTTTAGGCGGATGGATGAGAAAGAAGAACGCTATGTCAGGCATTAAGAATATGCAGACATACCACGTTGAGAAGCAAGCTATTCGTTCTACATTGAGCGTGTCAGCCGCAACCCCAGGTGCAGCAACAGCCACATTAACAGTTACCAACACAACTGCTGTTTCTGAAACTCAAGCTCCATTTATCGCAACTGGCTCAAGAACTACAATTCCTGTTAGACAGCAAGACGTTGTTGAGTTTGACAACGGAGTTCAAGCATTAGTTACAGCTGTTTCAGGAGCAACATTCACAGTACATTCTGTTGATGGTTCTAATATTCCAGACGTAACTGCAAGTTCTGTTATTAGAGTTCTTACTAACGCAGTTAAGGAATCTTCTGATAGCGTTGAGTCAAGATTCACTCAAACACAAGGATACACTTCTTTGTTACAGAGAATCAGAAACACAGAAACTATTTCTGGTGATTCACTTGCATTGGTAGATTGGAACACTAACCTTGGTAAAGGTGGTAATTCAGACCAATACTTTTCAGAGCAACTTCTTGACTACTACGTTAACCATGAGAACGATGTTGATTTAGCTTTACTTACAGGTAAGACTATTACAAACACAACTCTTGCTAACGTAACTGGACAAGAAACAGTACAAACTACCACTGGTTATATTCCTTGGGTTGAGTCTAACGGAAACGTTGAAACTTATACAGATGGAGCGTTCTCATTAGATGAGATTGATGCAATGATTACTAAGGTCACTAAGTACAGAGGTTCTAAAGAATACGAACTTTGGACTGACCTTTCTTTATCTCGTCAAATTGATGACTTTATGAGAGCTGAAACTGGCCTTGTTGCTGGTGGTGTAGTTTACTCTACTGCTTCTAAAGACAGATATGTTGACTACGGATTTAAGTCATTCACACGTTCAGGTGTTACAATTCACAATAACGTACTTCCTGTGTTTAACATGGATGAGTACTTAGGTGGAAGCACTCGATACACTGGAATGGGATTATTCATGCCTATGGGTGGTAAATTCATCGAAGCTGACGGAAATAAAATCAGAGCTTATAGCTGTGAAATCATCTTCCAAGATGCAATGGGATACCAGCAAGGTACAAGAGAGTGGATTCACGGTGGACGTTCTGCTGGAGAAACTAACGGGGTTGATAACATCGTTTACGATATTCAATCAGTAGTTGGATTCAGAGGAGTTGCTGGAAACACTCACGGATTGTTCAAGGTAGCATAATTGACAACCACATATTATAATTAAAGGGGGCTTCGGCCCTCTTTTTTTTGCTTGTTAAAATTTGTTATCTTTGTAACTTAAATTAAAACTTATATAAAATGGCAAAAGCAAAACAAAGGATATTCAAGTTAATCGACTTGTACCTATCAAGCAACACGGACAAAACAACGTTTGCAAAAAACTACTCACTACCCTCAAGTTTTACTGTGTATGACGGGGCTGGGAAACCAACAACCCACGCATTAGCACCATCAAAAACCGACACCAATATTGATACTTGGAAAGAGATTGAGGGAACTTTAAATCACCCAAACAGACCAAGGTTAGAGAAGCCAACATTTGTTGACGGATTTGTTATTTGCGCTCCAAGAGGCTCTGACATTATTAAAGCTAATTACTTAGCCGCATCTCCTTGGTGTGTAAACGGAATTAACGCAGACCCATCAAGAGCTACATTCTACGAGGTTAAGCCAGAGGAAGAGGCAATGGACAGAGCTATGAAGCGTAAGTTAGAAAGAAACTGTGCTGTTGTTATTGATACAATGAGCGATGACCAATTAGAAGCATACTGCATGGTTAAGGGTATCAGAACAAAAGACGGTAACGGAGATGTACTTGAAAGAGTTCTTCTTGAAGACCACTTAATGCAGACACTTGAAATAAAATCATCGTATGAAGAGTTCTTGGAAGACCAAGATGACAGAACGATGGATATTAAGATATTAATAGCAAGGGGGCTTAGCACTGGTAAATTAAGCCACGATAAGTCTAAGAACGCCCTTTCATTCCAAAGCGGGTCAACAGTTTTCGCCGCAGCACAAGGGTTAGACATTATAGATGAAGCATCTAAATGGGTTGATTCAACAGAGGAAGGCAAGAACTTCTTTAAGGCTCTTAAACTAAGAGTTACAATTAGAGAGGCTGTTAACGAAGTTGAGGAAGACGAAGAGGATGAATTTAATGGTATATTAGATGAGTCTGGAATAATGACAATGGAAGCTAAAGATTTATTTGAGGTAGCTTATAGCGAATACGAAGTTATAAAACATCACAAAGGAAAAGGCTTCTTCATTGGAGATGAGCAGGTAGAAACCATTGATGGCAAGATTGCTAAATCAAAAGAAGCCTGTATAGAAGCCTTAGCTACAAACGAGGACAATAGATTAAAGATAGCTAACATTCTATTGACAGACTAATGAAGCCTGTAAAGGAATACGTTATACTTAGTGTTAATGAGGATGCCGCCTACAAAACAGAGAGCGGCATCTTTATTAGGGCTGATTTAGGAAGTAGCTTTGAGAACATGATTCAGTATGGATATGTTGAAGTTGCCCCAAGCGAAAGCGGACTAAACATAGGAGATAAGGTTTATTTCTGCCACATACTAAAAGATGATGGCCACCAAAACTACAACTACGATATACCAGAGGTAAAGCACAAAGCCTACGTTATAGAGAAAGGAACTAAAGATAGTAGAACGGGTTGGGATAGATGGATTTTCGCCACAGAAAAAGACGGAGAACTAATACCATACAGAAACCAATCAATATGCCTTCCAATAAAAAGAAAGCACGAGCTATTTGAATACGAAGAAAACGAACCAAACTTAGTAGAGGTAGTTTCTTCAAACTTATTTTCAGGAGTTGTTATAAAGGCAGAAGACGGAGATTTAGACGTAGAGGGTATGCCGTATCAATTCATACACAAAGACCATATATTAGGAACGCACAAAGACGGAGTTGCAGAACCAGTTGATGGGCAGACATTTATAAAGCCACTTGATGAAAGCGACTATCAATTACACGGGAAGATATGGATACAAAGTAAGTACACAGCGCCTAAAGGTTATGGCGAGGTTATAAGTTCAACACATCCCGAATTAAAAAGCGGAGATAAGGTTGTTCATTTTAAAACATCATTTAAGAGAATAGAGATAGGGGATAATACATTCTACTCCACTCAAAATGACAAAATAATAGCTAAGTTATGATGGTTGGTAGCGAAGGACGTATAAGAAAGATAACAATGCCAAACGGATATTTCTTTGAAGTTGGTGTAACGCAAATTAAAAGAGAGCTTTCTAACGGAGCTTATGTAAGCGGAACTGTAACTGAAATTAATAAAATATCGGTTGGTGAATACGACATATTTGCTGTGGTAGATAGGATAAGAGTTCTTTGTGCGCAAGCGATAGATGGAATGATAATTCACTACGATATAAATGATTTTATGGAATAATATTTTATTGTATCTTTGTAGAAAGAAATTTAACAACCAAAACAAAATGAAAAATATTTTAACAACATTAGCGGTTATTTTACTAATAGTATTTTCCGCAAAATCTCAAGAGGCAGTTCAATTAGTTGATTTTGATAATCAGACAGACACTATATTAGTGATGGAAACAAACATCTGGAAGGTTACTGCCTTGGCTGGTGATTCAACTTCTTTGGTTGAGTACTTCTACAGAGGCCAAAAAGAAAAGGTGAACGCATACGCAGAGGATTCCTTATTAATTGACGGCAGTATGACTAGATTTCTAAACCCAGATTTCACTGGATTAACATCTGGAGTTAACGCAGACAACATTGAAGGGGCTTATAAAGTTACGGATACTACTAGCGGATTTTGGTATAACGAAGGAAACCTAAGAAAGAAGTATAGTTTAGGTATTTCTTTGGATAGCCTAAAAACATTAATCAACGCACTTTAAGATTCTATTTCTTTTTTGTTTTTCATAATCTCATTTAGCCCTGCTTTTAGCGGGGCTTTTTGATTGGTGTAAATTTAGTATCTTTGTAATACCAATTATATTTAAAACATGGCAACCACATTAAGCACAGAGGTAACGTTTGACGCAACGGTATCAAACACAGGGAAAAGTATATTGTTAGAAGTTACATCAGACTTTGGTGGCACTTCTTTAACTTGGGATGCTCCAGACACTGCTGGACTTGTTAAAATCGTAGACCCCGTAGGAGGGGCTTCTGCACCATTTTACAACAACACTGATACAAGCGCCCCAGACATAACCGTATCTACTAAGACAGCGGCTAATACAGACGTTACTGTAGCCACAGATGATATAACAATAACAAGCCACGGATATTACACTGGTCAGCCTGTTATTTACTACTTAAATTCTGGAACTGTAATTTCAGGCCTAACAGACCTAACTTGTTATTATGTTATTGTTGTTGACTCAAATACCATAAAGTTGGCTACAACAAGAGCAAACGCCATAGCTGGCACTCAAATAGACTTAACATCAGCTCCAACTGGAACGTATTCTTTTATTTATATATCTGGCTCATTAAGCCTACCAGTAGATTCTGATTTAAATTATTACAAAGGGGATTATGATATTTCCGTATATCTATATGATACGGGTGCTACAACAGTTCAGGAATACAGAACACAACATATTCCGTTAAACTATACAACCCCAGCCATAACGCTTACAAATAGTTACAGTGTAATAACGCCAATATTTTTAAAGAGTGTTGATGACACAACGTATTTGTATGACAACGTAACGCCAACAATATCAAGGGATTTTACATTATACTACCCTCAAAACTACGGCAGCTACAATGTAACAACAAAGACACTATCTACAAGCGGTTTTTACGGCGGAAGTCCAGCAACACACGGATTGAAGCTAATTAGCACATTAACATACACATTTACAAAGGCTTACTATTCAGACGCAACAGGCGTATTAGTTCCTTGGTACATGAATGACATTGTAACTAAGAACGATGAAATAAATGTTTATTCAAATGTTAGTGGTTGCGATATTTACTGCTGTTTAAAAACATTGGAAGAAAAGGTTGAAGCCGCAAAGAATACTCCAAGATTTGCCGCATTAGTGGAGAAACAAGCAAGAGCCACAGCGTTAGCAAGGTTAATACAACAGGCTTACGAATGTAACAAGAGTGAGGACGTAAACGACTACAAGACAGAGTTAAACAGAATAACAGGATGTAGCGGTTGTGATGATTGTGGAGATAGCGTAACACAAGTTGTTGGAATAGGAACATTACCAGTAGTTACTAAGAAGGGGTTTGTAACATTAACCTCAACTGTATCGAGCTACACTTTCACAGCATTAGCTGGACAAGATTTTACGCAAGGAGATTTCATTCCAATAGTGGAGGGAGAGGATGCTGAGTGCATAGCTGGATATACAATAACATTCAACGCAATAACAGGAACTATAAGCTACGGCACAAGTATATTTTCTGGAAGTAAAATAGGATATAGATTAATAAGATAATAAAATGAAAAGAATAGTAACAGTATTTTTTGCAATATTAATTAGTGGTGGAGTATTCTCACAGTGGAATATACCATCAAAATACCAACCAGTGCTATTTAAGAATAGTGTTGTTATAGGTGATACATTTGCAGTTGATAGCGG
>Ga0208644_1001175_pt1 | contig 22419 bp, 27 predicted proteins | sample VirMetDEL_Nov_18_FD_184517 | JGI IMG/M metagenome (GOLD analysis project Ga0208644, IMG submission 184517) | Aqueous microbial communities from the Delaware River and Bay under freshwater to marine salinity gradient to study organic matter... | ecosystem: Environmental > Aquatic > Marine >...
CACTGACCCACTGGTCAACGCACACCAGTGAAACCTATGTGTTGGAAGACGGGAAAGAACGCACGACATCAACGAAAGGCGCAAAGGCCCATCAAGTTGAGCGGCAGCGCGAAGCCATGATCCGGGAGTTGACCGAATCCGACCTGTGGGCGACGTTCGAGCGCAAGCCGGAATTAGTTGGGGGAAGCCTGTGACCGTATTGGTGACCCTATACCGCACTGTGGGGATGATCCTGTGGTGCCTTTTGATGATCCTTTTGATCATCGCCATCTGGTAAAACATGAAAGGAAAACCAGACATGAGTAAAACAAACCTCTTTAAGAATGACGCCATCCTTGATGCTTTTGTGAAGCTTGGAAACGAGATCGAAAAGCACGTGATCGCCACCCTCGGCGATTCCTTGCGGGCATCGATCCGGGAAGAGATTGTTTCCGAGATCCGGGGAAAGCTGTTTGCGGATACGGTGGAAAACAGTGCGCCGCTGCCGGAATCGGACCCGCTGCCGATGACTGATTTGCACGGTGAGCCGGTAACCAGTGCGCCGGTAAAGACCCGGCGTCGTATCCCTGCCGAATACTGGAAGACCTACCAGCGGCCACTGTCCCGGAAGCATCACGAGATGATCACTGAGTTGGATGGTCGCCGGTTCTTTACCGTTTCAGAGATTGCAGACCGTGTCGGCCTGAAATCAACGACGGTCCAGCAGTATCTCTATGATCTGCAGGATCATGGCCTCGATATCCAGACCCGCAAGGTAAGCTATCGTTATGGCCGCAATGGTAAACGGGGCCATCGCAAGATGTACCGGCTTGCAGCCAGCCAGTAGATCTGGCATAAACTTAGGGGCGGGCCGCTGTTGGCCCGCTCTAACAGTCTGAAACAGGAGAAAACAGACAGATGACTATTCAATCATTCAAACAAGCCCTTGAACAATCCGGCGTCGTAAAAGAAAAGATCCATTCGATTGAGTGGAGCGTGTCCAACCTTTACAGCGCCATCGTGCGTCTTGACGAGCAGCATCTGCAGATACTGGCGGATGACTTCCCGGAGATCTTGAACGCTTGCCGGATCTTTGGCGCGTATCAACCGGGGGATAACACCTTTGAAAATGTGAAAGCCTCGAAGAAGTAGCCAACCCGTTTCCTCCCACCGGTCCGTCTTTCCCATATTATTCGGATCGGCACTTGGCCCGCTTGGATTAGTCCGGCGGGCCTTTTTTTATGCGCGTGTCGGTTTAATCCCGGCGGGCTGATATCTTTGGATAAATCCGGAATGCCATTGTTCGGGGGAAGCTATACCACCTCAACCCGGCGTCTATCTTTCAGATTTAACGGCATGGCAAATGCTATACACGGGCGGGCGGGCGCGGCTGTTGCGTCCGGCGGGATTGGTGGCGGTTCAAGCTGTTCACTGTTTTGTCAGGGGAAGATCAGGACAGGATCGCCGAGAAAAAATTGGGATTCCCGCACGGGCGCGCATGGGCCACGGGGGGTACCGGTATATGTGCTAGTAATCCCCAGCGTAATTTTCTTTTTTTGAAGTTTTCTGTACGGGAATAAAACAGTGCGCCAGATAACGAAAAGGGGCACCCCAAAAAACAGTGCCCCAGTATACTCTTATGTGTGGATATAGTTATTCCCCGGCGGGTAATACCCTTACTATACAGTCGAATTTCGAAACTGTCAAGCCATAAAATTTTTTTTATTGACAAAATTAACCCATATACCCATAATATAGGGCGTAGGTTCGCTTCACACATTAGCACACCTTCCCACCATCACTGTTTTTACACAAAAAAGGCGTGGCTACTGTGAGGCATCGACCTACATCCTCCTAAATGTGGTAGTTTTGATGAATCTTCTCCCTCAACAACAGAAGAAAGAGCGTGAACTTACGCCTCAACAGCAGAAATTCCTTGACATACTGTTTGAAAACGGCGGTCAAGTCACTGCTGCAGCCGTAGATGCGGGATATTCCCGTGGATCTGCCGGTTGGTTACGTAAACATTTAGCCGATGAGATCGTAGAACGCACAAAAGACATACTTTCGATGAATGCACTCAAGGCAGCTAACCGTCTTGTAGCTACAATCGACAACCCCGCCCCCGAACGCGGTGATGATCTACGTCTCAAAGCTGCTGAATCACTACTTAACAGGGTAGGTGCAAAGGCTCCGGACCAAATAAACCACAATGTCACTGCTGTCCACGGCGTCGTACTGCTTCCGCCAAAGAATGAAGTCATAATTGATGGCTGAAGAGACTAAACGGAAGCGCGGAAGACCCAAAAAAGACCCCAATGCGCCAAAAGCCACATATCAACTCTCTACGCGGGAACGTGCGCGACGTGCGGCGCAGAAGCGTATTAATTCGGCCAAAAAAAGAGCCGCAAAGACAACTAAACAAGCGGAAGACAAGCGAAGATATGCGCGAGAACTTGAAAAAACAGTGGGAAAGGTTGAAAAAGCTCTTTCCGGTGATGAATCTGCCACAATCGATCTTGGGGATCTGGATGCTCTTCCGGATGCAATCAGTGACCTTGTCGGAGAAAGTGAAGTCGTTTTTCAGCCGAATGACGGACCGCAAACTGAGTTCCTTAGTGCGGGAGAACGGGACGTACTTTACGGAGGCGCTGCAGGTGGCGGAAAAAGCTTTGCACTTCTTGCTGATCCGCTACGTTTTTGTCACAATCCTAATCATCGTGGCCTTCTTCTTCGTCGTACACTGGATGAACTAACCGAACTCATCGATAAGTCCCGCCAGCTATACACAAAAGCTTTTCCGGGTGCAAAGTTCAGAGAGTCAAAGTCTACGTGGGTATTTCCATCCGGTGCAACGATCTGGTTCACGTACCTTGACAGAGATAAGGATGTGACCCGCTTTCAGGGTCAGGCGTTCAACTGGATAGGTATCGATGAGATAACGCAATACCCCACACCGTACGTTTGGGATTACCTTCGTTCTCGTCTCCGCTCCACTGATCCCGAACTTCAAAAACATTTGTACATGCGCTGCACTGCCAACCCCGGAGGTGTCGGGGGCTGGTGGGTAAAGAAGATGTACATAGATGATGTCGAGCCAAATAAACCCTTCGCTGCGTTTGACATCGACACAATGACTCCATTCCTGTGGCCTGACGGTCACGAGAAAGCAGGTCAACCGCTGTTCTACCGCAAGTTTGTACCGGCACGGTTGACCGACAATCCCTACCTGCTTGCAGACGGCCAGTACGAGGCGATGCTCAGGTCGCTCCCAGAAGTCGAGCGGAAGAGACTTCTTGAAGGGGATTGGGACGTGGCGGAGGGAGCGGCCTTCCCCGAATTTTCACGAAGTAGACACGTAGTGGAACCGTTTGAGCTTCCGACTAACTGGCCTCGCATTCGTGCAGCAGACTATGGGTACGCGGCTCCGTCCTGTGTTCTGTGGGGTGCAATCGACTGGGATAATAATATCTGGGTATACAGAGAATTATACGAAAAGCACTTGACAGCAGAGGAACTGGCGGATAAAATATTAGAAGCGGAACAGTTAGACCCGTTACCCCACTACACTGTTTTGGATTCCTCATGTTGGAACAAGACAGGATTTGGTCCTTCTATCGCAGAAGTAATGATGCGTCAAGGAGTGCGCTGGACGCCTTCGGACCGAAACAGAATTCAAGGAAAGATGGAAGTTCATCGTCGGCTGGCAAAAGAGCCATACAGCGGTGAACCCCGTCTGCGTATCTTTTCTTCGTGCAGTAACATCATTAAACAGCTTGCGGGTATTCCTCTCTCCAAAACAAACAGTGAGGATGTAGATACAAAGGCTGAAGACCATGCCTACGACGCTCTTCGCTACATGATGATGACACGCATGAGCGGATACGCATCTATACACCAACAGCTTGGCGCAATCAAGAATCAAGTCTACCAAGTTCAAGACGCCACCTTCGGATACTAAATGGCCACCACACCCCCCAAAAAAGAAGCGGGACCACGCGGTCTAAGAGAAGCAGTAAACCTGACACAAGAGGACTTTAACACAAAGGCTCAGTCAGGTCAAATTACTGTGCGTGAAGCTCTGTCTCATGTGGCTAACAGTGTCAAGGATAAAAAAGGAAAAGGCAAGGACAATTACAACAACACCCTCAATCTGATTTCGAATCTTATAGATGAGGGCGTTGACGTTGACCAGCCTTACATGGCTCTTTACGAAGGTAAGGAGTTCAACGAAGCACTTGATCCTATTACAAGTAAAGCCGGTATAAATCGCTGGAAGCAGTGGGGCTGGTTCGAAGATAGATTCATCGCACAGACAAAGGTGGCGCGAGTAAATCTTGTTCCGAATAAACTTGCCGGTGCTGGAGGAATAGCACAGACGCTCCACGATCTTGTCGGCGTCCAGTCTCGTAACACTGATCCGATGAGAGGTACAATTTTCTCTACAGATCTAGATGCTCTGTATGATGAGGCTCTTGGAGTCGGTGCCTACGAGGTGTATGATCCTAGAAAAGATGCAATGGTCCTCGTGGAGATGGACATAGAAGCTCGTGATTATCTTTACTACGAGAAATACACGGGACAGCGTGTGGCGTCCAACATCGGTGAAGACGGCCTCAAAATTGGTGATATTACTTTTGGTGAGCGCGACGGCGTGATGATCGCAGAAGTGCGCGGCGTTAAAAAGGCCAACAAAGTTAGGCCAGAAGTAACATACACCGGAGAGTTCGCAGAGTTTCTTTACTCTAAAGTCCAACAAGCTAAAGAACGTGTGGAGAAAGACTCTCCCGGACAAAACCCTGCAACAAAGAACATCTTCAATACTACGACCACAAAAGTCAGTAAGTTGTGGAACGACAGATTAAAAAACCCTCTTGAAGAACGCTTTCGGGATCAGCTTCCTGAAAAAGCGGGTGGCAATCACAAATCGATTCGTAAGATATTGGCTCGTCAGCTTCTTCGTGAATACAATTTTCCACGCGATGCAGTAAAAGCTTGGATGGGTCACGCTGGTGTTGGTGTAGATAATGCCGGTGACATTTTGGAAGAGAACTATACGGGTGCCCTTCCTGACAAGCGTATTGGTCCGATTACCAACTCACTGATTCACAAAGACGCCATGAATGGAAATCATTCTACCGTCAACGCTCTCTTTGTAAACAGGGGAGTCACTGCACCTCGTATCACTGAAGGTCAAGTCGTATACAACACGCCGAGTCAAATTTCTTCTCTCGACGGCCCCGCTCCCAAAACAGTAAATCCGAAGCCTACAAAAGAACAGCGGCAGACAATTAAGCTGGAAGAGAAAAAGAAACAGACTCAGCTTGAAATAGATATTGGACGCCTTGAGGAGCAAAGGGAAACTGAAGCTGCACAACGCGCGGCCCGACCCGTTGAAATAGACGAGGAAGCTATACGGAGGCGACAACGCCAACTCGCTGAAGCCAGTGCTATTCGAGCGGATGAACGGGCTATTATAGCTGCAGAGAAAGAACTTGTCGAGAATCCACCACTGTCTGAGGCACCTTCTACGGGGCTGAAAGGAAAGCTGGCTAAATACGGTCTTGCGGGTGCAATCTCCGGCATCTCTACAGGCGCAAAAGCTGCACCGGGACCACTGGGTGATCTGGCAGGTGCGCTGATCGACAAGGCGCTTTTAGAAGAAGACGAAGTTGACCCCTACGATGTCGCCGCCGAAAGGGGAATGCAAGCTACTGCAGACCTCTTTGGTATTGAGCGTGAAGAGGGAGAGCGCGGCGTTATCCCTGCCATTGGCGGAGTGGCGGCGGTAGCCGCTGAGACAATGCTTCCGGGCGTAGTGTCTGAAGAACGTGAAAGCGTAGTTACAGATCAAGAAGCACGGGATCGTATGATCGCACAAGTGGCAAAAGGTAGGCCCGGTGCGAGGCGGCTTGCAACAGCCGCAGAAGCTAGACTAGCTGGCAAACCCTAACGGAGGAAATCATGCCAAACAATAACTACAACTACGGCGAAGGATACATCAACGCCGCTTGCACTACATCTGTCGATGATCAGATGGGTGCGGATCAGCTTTACCGCGAAGGTCTTGAGTTTGACACTCGCGCAAAAACTGACGTTCTGACCGAAGACATGCCGAAGAAGCAGACAAAGACAACTGTCGATGCGGCTGTTATGCGCCTTGCAGAAGAGCGCGATTACTAAGGAAAACTCATGGCTGACAATTTTCTAGAGCCAGACGAGGAAGCCTCTGTACCCATTGTGAACCCGGAAGAAAAGATGCCGGGTCTTGCGGGTCACATTCGCTCTAAGTTTGAAGATGCAGAGAATGGACGGTACACGTACGAACAGCGGTGGCTGCAAGCGTATAAGAACTTCCGTGGCATCTACGACTCGACAACACAGTACAGAGACTCTGAAAGGTCAAAGGTCTTCATCAAGATTACGAAGACCAAAGTCCTTGCGGCTTATGGACAAATTGTAGACATTCTCTTTGCCAACAAGAAGTTTCCTATCGTGGTTGAATCCACGCCTGTGCCGGAAGGTATCGAAGAGTTCGCCCACATGCGTACTCCTGTCGATGATCTTCCCGGCCAAACTGATCCGTACGGATTTCCGGGAGACGGTAGAGAGATCGGCCCCGGCGGACTTTCCGCATCCCAGCCGCACTCTCTCGGTACGTACGGAAAAGAGCTTGGAGACATGGTTCTTCCCGGCAAAGCTAAAGTTGGGGAGCCTCAGTTCGAACCTGCGGCGGAACAAGCCCGTCGCATGGAGAAGGTAATCCATGATCAGCTACTGGATACTAACGCAGTCAATGTCTTTAGGAAAGCTATTTTTGAATCTGCTCTCCTTGGGACCGGTGTTGTAAAGGGACCGTTTAACTTTTACAAGCGTATCCACAAGTGGGAAAAAGACGAAATGGGGGAGCGCACCTACACTCCCTACGAAAAGACTGTCCCTCGCATTGAAACAGTATCTGTTTGGGACTTTCATCCCGATCCGTCTGCCACCTCTATCGAAGACTGTGAGTACGTAATTGAACGTCACCGCATGAACAGGCAACAGCTTCGTTCCCTTATCATGCGGCCTCACTTCGACGCAGAAGCCATCCAAAACGCCATAGCCAAAGGTCCAAACTACGAGGACAAGTATTACGAAGATACTATCCGTGAGGACGAAACTGAGGCGTATTACCAAGAGAATCGGTTTGAGGTTCTTGAATATTGGGGCGTTCTAGACGCCAAGTTCGCCTATGAAGTAGGTCTGCAAGAAGCTGAAGACATGTCGGAGTTCGACCAGCTTCAAGTAAACGTCTGGGTGTGTGGCAACGAGGTTCTTCGGTGCGTAGTCAATCCGTTCACTCCCGCACGTATTCCTTACGCAGCGTTTCCGTTCGAAATCAACCCATATCAAATCTGGGGTGTTGGTGTCGCAGAAAACATGGAAGACGCCCAGATGCTGATGAACGGTCACGTTCGTATGGCAATCGACAATCTCGCTCTTGCTGGCAACCTTGTCTTTGACGTAGATGAAGCTTCTCTTGTCCCCGGACAGAATATGGATATCTTCCCCGGTAAGATCTTCCGTCGTCAGTCGGGTGTAACGGGCACGGCAATCAATGGCCTTAAGTTCCCGAACACTGCCCCTGAAAACATTCAGATGTATCAGATCAGCCGACAGCTTGCAGACGAAGAGACAGGCATCCCGTCTATCATGCACGGCCAGACGGGCGTAACCGGCACCGGACGCACAGCAGCAGGGCTGTCTATGTTGATGGGCAGTGCGGGACTGTCCATGAAGACAGTCATTAAAAACATCGACGACTACCTCTTGAAGACAATCGGTGAAGCGTACTTCCAGTGGAATATGCAGTTCAACGAAAATGTAGAAGATGTCGAGGGCGATCTTGAAATCAAGCCTCGCGGTGTAGCTGCAGTGATGCAGAAAGAAGTACGCACACAGCGCCTCACCTCACTGCTCCAGACAGTATCTAACCCGATGCTGGCACCGTTTATCAAGCTTCCGAACCTCATGCGGGAGTTGGCTATCTCACAGGATATTGATCCGGATAGTCTCGTCAACGACGTAAACGAGGCACAAGTATACGCACAGATGCTGCAAGGGATGATGGCTAATGCTCAACAAGGAACAGGCGAGGAAGCTGGCTCCGCTCCTCAACAACAAGGAATGGCCCCTAATGGAGGAGTACCTAGTGGACCTCCGGGAGTCGATGATTCGGGCCGTGGTAACGGCACAATCGGAGTCGGAACTGCGCCAAACGCAGGGGAAGCTGGCTTTACTGGAAATGCTGGCACAACTGAAGACGAACTATGAGCGAGTAGTTAAAGTCGATGGCAATTCGTAACCCACAAATAACCGAACGTACTGCAGATACCCGTGAAGGGATAGAGATGCTCAAGGACGCAATCGGACGAACTAGCGACGATCTTCGTCGTATTGTGGGTGAGGAATACGATAGTTACACTCAGACTCAAAAAGAACTTGCTGAAGAAGTATTCTCGCAGCGAAACATGTTCTTCAACCCAGATGGAACAGCCCGCGCTATGGTCGGGTCGGAGCCTAACAGATACGCAGGTAAAACGTTTGACGATGCACTCCTTGGAAAAGTAATTCGCGAAGCTGCCCCTCTGTATAAAACGCCCGATACGATGGGTGAGGGTCTTGTCAATCGCGAATATCAAGAACAAACACAGCGCGATAAATACATGGAGATTCAGCCCGCTCCTCCGACTTATTATGAAAGACGTAAAGAGGAAGAAGAAAAGAAACTGCCGTCTGAGGTGGACGACTTTTCCGGTTACGCGGAAGGCATGAATCGGATTGAGACTGAACTTGATCCTGAGTCCCCGAACTTTCGTCAGAAGCTGGCAGAAGGCGGAGAAGCCGAAAATCCAGCCATTAACTTCTTTACGTCTCAGCGCACTTACACTCCCGAAGAGTATCAAGGATACGTCAATTTTTACGGCGGCAGTTTGGGGACGGGCGTTGATGTCACGACAGTCGCAGAAGATGAGGACGAAGACGAAGACACTACCCCTACTGTTCTGTCTGATCAAGCCCTTCGTCCAGTCGGTGATGAAGAGGCCATAGTCTCTGCCACACAGTACGCTTTAGGCCAGCAGGGACGACGTTCTGCGTTTGATGTTCGTTCGTACAGCTACGGTGACGGATCTAGCGATTTTGACTTAAATATAAAAGATTTCGCGAAAGCGGGCACACAAGACCTTTCAGATAGCTTTGTAAAGGACTATATGAAGGCTACAAAAGGACCGGGCATTCAAGCCGATGTAAAGAAAGAGGGTGCGATTGCCCCTATATCCGCCGGGATGGGTCCAGTTCTTGCCACAGCCGCTGGCACCTTCATGGGGAAGCAGGTAGAAGCTCCCTTTGGAAAAGAGACTACTCTTCGTCCCGCTGGCTTGGCTGGTTTCGCCCTTGACGCGGCGCTTCACTTTCACACAAAGAATGCAGCCGCTGTAAATCTTGTCGGCGGTAAAGCTGGCTCACTGATGACTGTCAACAATATGATGGTTAGTCGCGCACCCGGTGATTACAGGTATACTGGCAACCTCGGCAATCTGTCCCAGCAGCAGATGCTCGGTATTGAAGCGACAAAAGAAGGCTTCATCTCCGGCACCCTCAAGGACGAGTACGACAACAATACAAATACGTGGTCGAAGACCGGCATGAAGGGTCTGATGGATGCGGATGCCGCCTTTAGAGTGGGCGGCAACGTCTCTGAGACGGGTTACTTTATCGGCACATTTGGCGGTGGTGCCAAGCTGACAGGTGCTGCAGGAACAAAGAACGAGCAGTTCGCTGCAGCCTACGACGCCGCAAGATCAAAGTACGGTGTTACAGAGGCACAGTTCGTATCCGCACTTCAAGAGGCGCAAGCCAAGACAGGCGCTTTTGGCACTGTCAGCGGGAAGCATAGAGACGCTACATACCTTTCTGATGCTCTTACTCGTATGCAGCGCGAGAATGCTATGTCTGGTAAGACTATCGCGCAGCAGACTGCAGCCGAAACTCCTCAAAGCGAAGCTGCCGCAAAGGCCGGTCCTCAAGATAGCGGCGATGACAGCGGCGATTACTACTCGGCGGCTCAAGCCGAAGCGGATATCATGGAAAGCTTTGGCGGCTCCGAGGACGCGGCGGATTACTCTTTTGACTTTGGGTTCCGAAAAGGTGGTCGCGTCGGCCTACAGCAGGGCGGGCAAGCTATGGCCACACCCGTTGGCTTTGTTGAAGGTCCACCGTCAAAATTCAACGATGATCAGAAGGTAGCTGACGACAAGAATATGCAGGTCGAGGAAGGCACCTTTGTCATCAACGCTGCCGCTGTAGAAGAAGCTGGCAGTCAAGACATCAAGAAGATGATACTTGAGGCATACGCTGCAGCCCGTGAACAGGGCGTCTTTAAGGTAGATCGCCCGGTGTACGAGAAAGCAGTGGATGTGGCGGTATCTCGTGGCGAGGTAATCGTACCGCCCCAACTGGCCCGAATCATTGGTTACGACCGTCTCCGTAAGATCAACAATCGCGGTAAAAAAGAAACACAAGAACGTATCGAAGAGAGCGGCCAGCAGCCTACGGGGGCAGCAATCGGTGGATTCCTGAGTAAATTGTTTGGTCTTGGAGAGGAAGATCCCCAGCCTAAAATCGCTGGAACTCCTTCCGAAGATCAGGGTTTTGTTGAGCGCCCACAAGATCCACCCGCCGGTCCTATTCAGGCTGCACAGCCCTCTACTCCGCTCCCTGCACCTTCTGAGTACGAAGAGACAGTACGCAGCGCCCTTCAAGTAGCCGAGGATAACAAGAAGACAGGCTACGTTCCCACGAATGCGAGTGGTGTAACTATTGGTCGAGGATTCGATATTGGCCAGCACTCCATCACTGATTTGGAACGTATGGGCCTTAGTTCAGAAATGCTGGCAAAGCTTACTCCGTATGTCGGCAAAAAGAATGAACAAGGTCGTTTCGTTCCTAAAGTGGGGGCCAAAGCCCGCGCAGCGTTGAAGAAAGATCCGCTGACTATCGAAGATCAAAAGACTCTTGAAGACTTGAACTTGACTGTCCAACGAAAGAAGCACGAAGAGTTCGAGGCATTTCTTAAAAGCTACAACATTCCTTCCCCGAACAATCCCGTAGACAAGGCGATTATGTTCACTGAATATTACGTCGGCAATTTCAAGACTAAGCCGGGTAAAGGTAAGGAAGGTTCTTTCCGTAACAAGGATAAGAGCAGACACGTAACTATTAGACACAGTTTCTTAAAAGGCTTTCAGGGCGGTGACGCATACGACGCTCTTTACGACGGCATCATTAAGCCTCTTCGAGGCAAGTCGTCCGATAAAGCCAGACAGACACGTAACCGTGCTGATCGCATGATTAGCTGGTACGCAGAAAACAAAGATTTTCCCTCGGTAACCGAGCCTATGGTTTATCCATCGCTTCCAAAACCGGAAAAACCTGAACGGCCTTTAGGGGTGTTACCGAAACCAAAACCCAAAAGGGATTCGTCGGCTACCCGTTAATACGGCCCCGACACAACCGGAGCGGCTACCCACAGCCAAGTGGCCCCGCAAGTGAGGTAATAAAATGGCAAAACGAGTGAAAGGCCACCGTGCCAACAAGCCGAACGACTCATTCGGCACAGTCAACAATGACACTCTGTATCGTGGAAAGTACCGCGACGAAGTCTACAACGAAGACGACGATGAAGCGGAAGAAGCTGTAGAGGCACAACAAGCGGACCCCGAAGAGGCCACTCCGCAGGAAAGCACCAGCTTCGTAGAACAAAAACAAGAAACCGACCACGACTACAAAAAACGGTATGATGACTTGAAAAAGCATTATGATGCCAAGATTTCTGAATTCAAACAGGAGATCGAAGGTCTTAAAAACGGAGCATCCGGCCAGACGGCACAACTGCCGCAGGGCATGTCTCCGCCCCGGACCCTAGAGGAGCTTGAAGAATTTAGGCGGCGGTATCCTGAAGTGTTCGAAGTAGTCCAGACTGTTTCGTCGCTGCAGACCGAGGCGCAGGTTTCTGAACTTCGTGAAGAGTTGGGAACTATAAAGGAACGAGAAAAAGAACTTGAGAAGCAGAGTGCCTATCAAGAACTTCTCAACTTCCACCCTGATTTTGATACCATCAAACAGGATGAAAAGTTTCTGGCTTGGCTTGAAGATCAGCCTTCGTCAATCGCTGACGGCATCTACAAAAACAATACGGATGCAAAGTTGGCAGCACGGGTCATCGACCTATACAAGGCCGATGCTGGCCTAAAAAAGAAACCTTCTAAGAAATCATCATCTGCCGCAGAGGCAGTGACTCGGCCCGCAGCGCGGGAAGTCTCCTCCGCCAAGGGTGATGGACGAATCTGGAAGGCATCAGAAATCGGCAAGATGAAGCCGTGGGAATTCGAGAAGATGGAAGCAGAACTCGATGCCGCACGGGCAGAAGGCCGAATCGACTACAACAACTAACCTTAAACCTCAAATAGGAAGGAAAGATCAATGGCTTTTGATCGCGCTGCAGGTCACAACAACCTGCCTTCCGGTAACTTTACGCCGGAAATCTTCAGCCAAAAGGTTCTCAAATTCTTCCGTCGCGCTTCGGTTGCAGAAGATATTACGAATACCGACTACGCTGGCGAAATCGAGAACTTTGGCGACACCGTTCGCATCATCAAGGAACCAACCATCACGGTTTCTTCGTATGCGCGTGGTTCAGTAGTAAACCCGCAGGACTTGGCTGACGATCAGACAACTATGGTTGTCGATCAGGCCAATGCTTTTGCATTCAAGATTGACGACATCGAAGAGCGTCAGTCTCACGTTAACTTCGAGGCACTTGCCACCTCTTCGGGTGCGTACTCCTTGAAGCGTAACTATGACGCCAACATCCTGACTGCTATGGCATCGGGTGCGGGTCTGACCGGCGAGTCCGGTGCTGAAACTGCACAGATTTCCGACATCGGTACTCTGGGTTCGGCTCTCGACATCGGTGGTGCAACCACTCCGGGCGACACTGCAGTCAACACCATGCTGGTGATGGCTCAAGCCCTCGACGACCAGTCTGTTCCGGAAGAGAACCGCTGGTTCGTTGCTCCTCCGGCTTTCTACAAGCACCTGTTCTCGGCTGGTGCGAAGTTCGCAGAAGTTCAGGTAACTGGCGATGCGACTTCCCCGCTGCGTAACGGCCTTGTGTCGCTGGGTAACATCGCTGGCTTCCAGTGCTACAAGTCTACTGCCCTCGTCTCGAACGGCGGTACTGACCAAGTAACGCTGTCGGGCCTCGCTACGGACGGGACTGAGAACCTGCTTCTTGCCGGTCACATGTCCTCAACGGCTACTGCTTCGCACATCGCGAAGACCGAAGTTGTCCGTTCGACTGAAACCTTCTCTGACATCGTTCGTGGTCTGCACGTTTTCGGTCGCAAAGTTCTGCGTCCGGAGGCAATGGTTCGCGGCGTTGTTAGCCTCGACTAGAATAGGGAGATTCACTAATGGCTTTTACTATTAATGGCGGCGGCGCAACCGGTTACGGTGCAAACGGCCCAAACGTCAAGGTAGCTAACGTGGTTATCGACCTGACTGACGATGATTTCAGCGCACTGGCTGCGACTGACACCATCGAAGCGATTGAAGTACCGGCTGGCACCATCGTGCTGTCCGCTGGTTACGAGATCATCACTGCCGGTACTGGCACTGGTACTCTGTCGCTCGGCGATGGCGGTAGCGTAGCCCGCTACGTAGCTGCCGTTGTCCAGACCGCTGCTGGCCAGAAGGCTGCACTCGCGACTAACGTGCCACACCTGTACACTGCTGCAGACACCATCGACCTCAAGAGTGCCGTCGCTGTGTGTAACTCAAAGGTACGTGTATGGGCCATCATGGCCGACTGCAACGGTACGTCGGATGACATGACTGTCTCATTCACAGAGACTGCCTAACCAACTTGTCAGGGGGGCCACGTGCCCCCTTGACACTTCTTTGTTTATATGATAAGAACACATACCCCCGCCGGGGTAAACTACCCTAGAGGAGAGTGCAATGCCCGGAATGTACAAAAAACCTATGCCAAAGGCTGCTGCGGCAAAAAAGAAAATGATGTACGGCGGAAAAGCCATGCCTAAGAAAAAAATGATGGCTTACGGCGGAAAAACAAAAAAGAAGAAATAGTACGATGCCACGTAAAGCCGATAAAATGCCAGCCCGGAATAAAAAGAATTTCCGCCCTACCAGTAAAGGTGCCGGTATGACCGAGGCTGGAGTCAAGGCTTATCGTCGCAAGAACCCCGGTTCTAAACTCAAGACTGCAGTGACTGGCAAAGTAAAGCCCGGAAGTAAAGATGCGAAGCGTCGTAAGTCGTTCTGTGCCCGCTCTGCCGGTCAAATGAAAAAGTTTCCGAAAGCTGCAAAAGATCCGAACAGCCGTCTGAGACAGGCACGAAAGAGGTGGAAATGTTAGGCGCACTGATTGGCCCTATCTCGCAACTTGCGGGTACGTGGCTCGAAGGAAAGGTCGAAAAGACCAAAGCTGAAACCGGTGCCAAGGTTGCCAAGGCGAAAGCCGAAGCAGTCATCATGGAAAAGAAAGCTACCGGCGAAATAGACTGGGACTTAGAGGCTATCAAGGGCAGTCAATCTTCGTGGAAAGATGAGTGGCTCGTCATTCTATTTTCAGTGCCACTGATTCTTGCGTTCATACCGGGTATGGAAGGAGTGGTAGCTAATGGATTCGCACAACTCGACGCCATGCCTGAATGGTATCAGTACAGTCTCGGAGTCATCGTTGCGGCTTCTTTTGGCGTACGTTCAGCTACAAAATTCTTTGGAAAGAAATGATGGCTACAAAAGTAAAGGGTGCCTTCTTGGCAAAGAAAAGACTTCGTCGTCCCGGACGGCACAAAAAGAACCTCAACAAGAGAGATAAACCGAAGGCGTACTATGGCTGAGATGACTTTTGAAAGAATTGCACAGTGGAAGTTACTGCCTCGCTTCATGATGCTGATAATGACTCTGATGTCGTGGCGTTGTGCAGAGTGGTTTATGAACTTGGACGCCCCAACAGCTTCACAGTCCGCCTTTGTGAGCGTTGTGATGGGTGCTATGACCGGTGCGTTTGGCATCTGGATGGGCGGAGAGAATAAAAAATGAAATACAACACATCACATTTTCTAGATAAACTGATTGCACATGAGGGCATGGTCCTCACCATATACCAAGACACCCTCGGCATCGACACCATTGGAATTGGGCGAAATTTGAAAGACCGAGGAATCAGTAAAGAAGAACTCGATTACATGGACATCCCGTCGATGGCTATCGTGTACGAACACGGTATCACGGAAGCGGATGCACGTTATCTTGCCATGAACGACATCAAGATTGTAGAGGACGAACTGTGCCGGATGCACCCGTGCGTCGAAGAGTTGGATGCGGTACGTCAGCTAATCCTGATGGACATGGCCTTCAATATGGGTGTGCCACGCCTCTGTAAATTCAAGAAGATGTGGGGTGCGATCCACGACCACAAGTTCGACATCGCGTCGATTGAGATGCTCGATTCCCGTTGGGCGAAACAGGTGGGTTCGAGAGCGGTCAAACTCTCGGACGCAATGAAGAAGGGAGAGTTCTAATGAGTTCAAGAGGTCGCATGGCTGACGAAAGTGCCGAAAAGTCCGGAGGCATTAACTTTCGGCGCGAAATAGAGAGATCTTATGAGACTCTCCCCAAACGCCTACGCCAGTACAAAGAAGATAAAAATAAAGGGATTGAACAGCCCGGAAGACCCTCAAAGAAGGCTATGGAGCTTATTCGCAGCGGTAAGCCAGTAGTGTTTACGTGATGCCCCTGACCAGTAAGGGAAAAGACATCATGCAGTCAATGAAACGTACTTACGGGGGTAAGAAGGGTGAACAGGTCTTCTACGCGACAGCCAACGCCGGAAAGATTAAAGGCGTCGAGGAAACACAAGAACTCAAGAAGGGCGGCAGGGCTAGAAAAGCTGGCAAACCGTCGAAGCCTAAAGCGAAGGGCAAGAGTCGAGTTAATGAGGCTGGCAACTACACTAAGCCCGGAATGAGAAAACGCATCTTTAACCGCATCAAAGCTGGCGGCAAGGGCGGACGCCCCGGACAGTGGTCGGCCCGTAAGGCTCAGATGCTGGCTCAAGCCTATAAGAAAGCAGGGGGCGGATACCGCGACTAACTATGCAGCACGTCTTTCTCCTGTTTGTCTTTCTTGGCATAGGAGAGGACAAGCGTCAAGTCAGTAAAGATATGTACTTTCGAGACTTGAACGATTGCGTGTGGTACGCGCAGACTTTACATAAACAGGGAAAACAGGTGACGGCATACTGCCTCCCTAAGCTAATCAATGAAAGCACAGGGATAAAGGTGTACTGATGTTAGCCGAGCTTGCCGCAGCCAATTCAGCCTTTCAAATCATCAAGAGCGCCGTCCAAAATGGCAGGGATATCGCTTCTGCTGGACAGGCAATCGCACAATTTGTCGGCGCAAAAGAAGACCTACAGAAGAAAGTCCAGAAGAAGGGTGGCGGTAGTGATCTAGAAGAATTTCTTGCCCTAGAAGAACTCCGTTCCCGTGAAGAAGAGCTAAAGACTTTCATGATCTATGCTGGTCGTCCCGGACTGTGGGGTGATTGGCAAAAGTTCCAAGCGAAAGCTAGAGTGGCACGAAGAGAAGCCGAAGAGGCAGCGGCCTTGAAGCGTAAGAAAATAATTGAGATTACAATAATCACTGTTTTCTTCATTCTTGGACTGGCCATCATGGGGGCGTTCATAGCTCTGCTGATGCACCACAATAACAGACTGTAGTTTTTTCTTGTAAACTCTGGATAACTGTGTTATAATAAAGTTATTTACGGAGAGTTGCATGGACCGCATGGTAATCGAAGCCCTCAAGCACAAGTACGAAGCCCAGAAGGCAAGTGTGATAGAAACATTCAAGACCTCCGACATTATGGAGGATATCGAAGACGCACTGAACACGTGGTACAAAGCAGACCGTCAGTTGATGACCATAAATCATATAGAGTGGGAAATCGAGTACGATGCCGATGAAGAAGAGCCAACGCTCTTTGAAAGCTTGGACTAAACAGAAGTGGCGGACCAAAAGTGGGAAGCCGTCCACACAGGGTCCAAAAGCTACCGGGGAAAGATATCTACCGGAAAAAGCTATCAAGGCGCTATCATCCAAGGAGTACGCTGCAACGACTCGCGCGAAGCGTAAGGCAACGAAGGCTGGGAAGCAGGTTGCCAAGCAGCCGAAGAAGATAGCGAAGAAGACACGGGCGTACAGGAAAGTCTAATGTCAATCACGTCATACCCTAATGTTATGACCTTTGCAGATGGTGTTGGCTCCTTTCCATACTTCTTGCAGGTTTCTCGCGGTCTTATTGACGGCCACAAGCGCATATTCAAGTTTGGTCACAATCCTGAAATTCAAGACGTAGAAGAAACCATTTGGGATGGTGGCGGGATATACACTTACCCATCCAGTGCTGTGGCTATGACAGTGACTAGCGGCGCAGGTGCTACGGATAACGGTGTGCAGGTAAATGTGGGCGGTCTTGACGGGGATTACAACGAAGTCAACGAGACTGTCACACTGGCTGGTAGTGGTACGGCCACAACAACCCAAACATTCCTGCGGGTTAATCGCTGTTTCATAGCGGGGTCTACTGCTCCCACTGATGACGTGACTGTAGCCAATGGTGGCACTACTTACGCACAGATTACCAACGGTGAAAATCAAACCTTGATGACAGTGTGGACTGTACCCGCTGGATATACGGCATATCTAATGGCACTAGACGCTACTGCGTTTACAGAACAGAATAACAAGGTCGCTACGTTGCGCTATATTACACGGGAACTTAACGGCGTGTTCCGTGTTAAAAATAAGTTTGATTTGTTTGCGGCAGCGTTTCACCAGAACTACACTACGCCTGAACCTATCTCGGAAAAGACAGATATTGAGTTTCGCGCTGTAGCCACTAGTTCGAATGCAGACTTACGTGTAGCTGCTTCAATGGACATCATTTACATAGAGAACTAGTGATGGAAGTACGTAAAAAACGGACGCTTGCAGCGCAGCTTACGACGGCGAATGCAGACATATACACTGTTCCTGCACGGTTCAACGCAGACATCAACAGCATCTATGTTAACAACGAGTCCGGTAGCGCAGTCACGTTTAGCCTTGACTGGTATGACGCTGCCACAACTACGTATTACACACTGGCTGAGACTGTGGAGCTTCCGGCGAACTCCCTTTTACAGATCACTGATTATCCTTTGTTCTTAGTTAAGAACGACAAGATTCGCGGACTGGCAAGTGCGAACAGCGCCGTGAATATTACAATCTCTGTTGAAGAGTATTATGAAACCGCACTTTAACCTCGCCTAAAAGGAGAAATTCTCATGGCAATCACTACTGCAATGTGTACCAGCTTTAAGTCTGAACTTTTGGGTGGTTTACACGACCTTGACACAGACTCTCTTAAACTTGCTCTCATCAAAGAATCCCCATCCGGGACTTACGATGCGGCTACAACCAACTACTCGGACGTAACTGGTAACTCTGACGAGGCTTCGGGTACGGGCTACACTGCTGGTGGTCAGGTACTCGACGGTGCGTCGATCACTACAGACGGCACTACGGCTATCGTTGACTTTACTGACGAAGTGTTTTCGAACGTCACTGTTTCTGCTGACGGTTGTATCATCTACAACACGGCGAATAGTAATTCGGCCATTGCTGTTATCGATTTCGGTGGCACTGTTTCTGCTACTGCCGGTGACTTGACAATCGAATTCCCCGCTGCCGACGCTAGTAACGCTGTAATCCGTATCGCGTAAAGAGTAGAAGCCGTGTCTGTTACCTTAAACCTAGCCAACTATGGTACTGGTGTTTATGGCACTGCAGAGTACGGCAATTACTATGTAACGATAAATACTGGTGTTAGTGCCACATCCGCTGTAGAATCTCTTTCTGCTGGCGGCTTTGAAGTAGACGTTACAGAACGAATTACAGCAGGTGTTAGTGCTACTGGTGCAATCGGTTCACCAGAAATTCAAACTACGGACCTTGTAACAGGCGTTCAAGGAACAACAGCACTGGGCACTGTATCTGTAAATATCCAAGAGGATGTTACAGGTGTTCAAGGGACAACGGCTGTAGGAACTACACTTGTAAATATCCAAGAGGATATTTTGGGTGTATCTGCTATAGGTACTGTCGGATCAGTTGCGCTTTCCAACACTGTAACTTTAACTGGTGTCTCAGCTACGGGTGCAGTTTCGCCACCTTCTGACATTCGTATAGGTAAAACTGTACGAGGTTGGTCTGTTCCATCTGCAATAACGGGGTCTATCGGGACACTTGTTCTTAAGGCGACATCTAACTTCACCTTAACAGGTGTTGTGGGGACAGGGCAGATAGGGACGCTGTCCCCCAACTTGTCCGTTCCTATTTCTAGCGTACTAGGCACAGGTGCTGTTGAATCTGTATCTGTCAACTCGTTTGAAATAGACGTTTCAGAAAAACTTTCTGGAGTTGAAGGAACTGGGCAGATAGGAACAATATCTCCTAATGTGGCTGCTCCTATTTCTGGAGTATCAGGCACTGGCGATGTCAGTGGTGTGACACTATCTGCAGACTCTTTAATAGTGCCTAGCGGCGTATCCGCTACAGGTCAAATTACAGCAGTTGCGTCCGGTGTCTCTAGAGGTATCACGGGAGTAGAAGGGGAACTTAATCCTCTCAAACCCTTTACAGCCAGTGGTGACGCACAGCTTTCTACAGCAGAAAAGAAGTTTGGCACTGCTAGTTTACTACTAGATGGAACAGGTGATTTTGTAACAACAAGTTACACTTCGAGTCTGTTAACAAGTTCAGAATGGGCTGTAGATTTTTGGGTTTATTCTTCAACGCTGACAACTCAAACTGCCCATCTTTGGGACTCTCAAAAGTCTAACTCCGGATTCGCCCTGCGTATTAGTAGCGGCAATTTACAAGTAATAAAAGATGGTTCTATAGCTAGGTCAGTTACCGGACAATTAAGTAACAATACTTGGCATCATATTCGACTACAAAGAAGGTACGCCTTTACAGAAATCTTTGTAGATGGGTTCCAAAGAGGTCAGCAAGCAGGTGCAGAATACAGTCCTCATACCTATGTAATCGGGGCCAAAGAAAATGGTTCCGAAGAATTTACAGGATACATAGATGAGTTTAGGGCGTCTACACCAACAGGTCTTTCTGCCGCAAGTTTCACACCTGAAACAGAGGCATACTCTTTAGATGCTAGTACAGAAGCACTGCTTCATTTTGACGGAACAAATGGTTCTACTACAATTACGAATGAAGCATCTAATGTAATTAATCTTACTTTAACAGGTACAGCCAATACAACACTCACAGGCGTATCAGCTACAGGTTCTGTAAACACAGTAGAAGAAAAGCCAACAGAAGCTCTGTTAAGTGTGAGTGCCACTGGTTCTATCGGCTCTGTACGTCAAAATCCGGGGGCGGGTCTGGCGGGAGTTGCCGGGACGACAGTCATCAATCTGCCAGCGCCATCTGATGCGATAACAGTGTTTGACGCGACCACATTCAGTAGGATTAGAACCGTGATTCTACAGCCAAAAGAAATTACCCCAAATAGAAGGGCAGCGTAAGATGTCTTTGAAGTGGCCAGATAAAGACCCCGATGATCAGCTAGATTACTCTATCAACTGGACCGAGCAGCTTGAAGGGGACACTATTTCGAGTATCGTCTGGAAAATATACGATGCAGATGACGTACTTCAAACGTGGTCGGCGGGAGAAATAGTAAATGGTCTTCAGTATGTCAGCAGCACAAACACAACTACTGTGGCTACCATCTATCTCGGAAGTGGCACGGCCTTTACCACATATAAGATTGTGTGCCGGATGACTGCCAGCGATGCCACAGTCATCGAACAGGAAGTTCGCATCCGTGTAGTGGAGAAAAACTGATGGCGTACAATTACCTTTCACTGACTAACGAAGTTTGTCGCCGTCTGAACGAAACAGAACTGACTTCTAGTAACTTTGACTCCGCGTCAGGCTTCTACGCTCAGATCAAAGACAGTATTAACTCGGCAGTACGCGACATAAACCAAAAACACTTTAACTGGCCGTTCAATCACAACACAGACGATATCACTCTTACGGCGGGTGAGCTTCGTTATCCCCTGCCTGAAAACGCAAAGTATGTAGATTTCGACACTGTTCGTCTTCGTCGAAACACTACTTTAGGAGTAGGATCAGCGATTTCTTTGAAACAGATGTCGTACGATGAGTATGTGGATCGTTTTATCGATCAAGAGTTCGAGACAGACACTACAAAGGGTACTGCCCCCGAATATGTTATTAGATCTCAGGACGGCGACATTATCTTTGCCCCCATGCCAGATAAAGCTTACACGGTTGACTACGAATACTTCATGTATCCGGCCGATTTAAGTGGCTACGATGATGTCCCTACGATTCCATTTCGTTTCAAACACATCATTATTGACGGAGCTATGTATCATGCCTACATGTTCCGGGATAATCTAGAGTCTGCAAGTATCGCACTTCGTAAGTTTGACGAAGGAGTGAAGCACATGCGGACTCTTCTTGTAAACGAAAACGTATACGCACGGGCGGTTTAGATGCCGGATAGGTGGCAAACATACCCCTTTGAATTCAAGGGCGGACTGGTCACTAACCTTTCGCCTTATCAGCAGGGTGTTCAGGCTCCGGGTTCTGCCCGTATCCTGCGTAACTTTGAACCGTCTGTTTTCGGCGGGTATCGTCGTGTTGAGGGATACGAGAAGTTTGACAGTAGCGCACTGTCTAATAGTGGTAATGTTAGAGGTATCGTGAGATACGGGGGGAATGTCTATGCTGCACGGGGTGATGATCTTTTTCGCTCCGCAGGATCGGGGTGGACGCAGATCACGGATAACGCCTCGTTCAGCAGCACGGGCATCACTCTTGGCGGATCAGAAAGAATCAGATTTCTCAAGTATGATTTTGACGGCACCGAAAAAATTCTTATTGTGGATGGCACTGGTAAACCGTTCAGGTTCGACGGAACCACCTTCGAACAGCTAACATCCCTGCCATCCGATACTTCTGGCGCAAGTCACATTGTAAATTTTAAGAACCACATCTTTCTTGGAAACGGCAAAAATCTTGTTTTTTCGGCCCCCTACGAAGATGATGACTTTACAAGTGCCAGCGGCGGTGGTATAATAAATGTTGCAGATACTATAACCGGACTGATTGTTTTTCGTGATCAACTGATCATTTTTAGTGAAACTTCAATTAACAGGTTGGCTGGTAGTAGTGTCGGAGACTTTCAGTTGCAGCCTGTGTCGCGAGATTT
>Ga0208644_1001179_pt1 | contig 22384 bp, 28 predicted proteins | sample VirMetDEL_Nov_18_FD_184517 | JGI IMG/M metagenome (GOLD analysis project Ga0208644, IMG submission 184517) | Aqueous microbial communities from the Delaware River and Bay under freshwater to marine salinity gradient to study organic matter... | ecosystem: Environmental > Aquatic > Marine >...
AGGCTCTACTTCTACGCAAATTGGCGTTAAACTAGCACTATTGACTTAAGGCTTAAGCGGTAATGGGTGCGCTCAACTTAGTCCTAAAGGGTATTCAGCAAGTAGGCGACCCCGCAAGTGCTAGGCGGCTCCTTGGGGGTCTGATGCCCCTCGTCGAAATGATGGGAGGTCAGCTTCAACAAACTGGTCGTCGAGCCGCTCAACAGGCGGGGCTTGTAAACGAACTTACCGCTTTTCCTTCTGTTGTTTCGCAAAAGGGAATGAATCAGGGCCTTCTGGGTACCCTCGATGTCCCTACTAGGATTCCAGGCCAAGCACCTAAGCCCGCTTGGGGCAATGCTCCAGTTCCTCCTGCTGGTAGTCGACCTGTAAATACTCTTCTGCCTCAGTCTCCTCAAGGTCCGCGCACCCGTGGCGGAGAGCTCGCTCCTCGTATGGAAGCGCCTACAGCTCCTCGCCCGGCTGTCGGTTTTACGGAGGATCTGATTACTCCTTCGATGCCAGTACCGTCTGCTCCTCGTGTCGCTGAGGAGCTCGGAGCTAATCTTCCACTCCGCCAACGTGCTGGGGCTGAAGCACTTACTGAGTACACCACGTCTAGAGGTGCTGTTCGTCAGCCAGGCACCAAGATCGGCGGCCAGCCTTACAGCGGAGCACCTTTCGCTACCAAGCGCAATATCGAGACCATTGCCTCCGGCGGCGCTCGAATGGGTGATATCGAAACACCAGTCAACATCGGCGAACAGGGTCGCAGCATCTTTTTAGGTAAAGGACTGCCCGATATGTTCACTGGTGAGTATCGGATCGACCCTGAGCTTCTCCGTCAGCTTCCTCCCGAGGTTGTAGAGCGTGTCGCCCGTATGGGTCGTCAGCAAACTCCTGAGATGAGCCGTGTCGCTCGGGCTGCCTTTGGTCCTGACGCCGGTCCTGCTCCTATGGATGCTGTCGCCGACCGCGCTTTTGCTATCGCTCAAGGTCTGCGCAACGCAGGTGCTGGCGCTCGCACCATGGATCTTTCTAGTCTGATGGATCCTCGTGTTATGGCTGCACTTGGGGGTCTGACTGCTGCTGGCGGTCTTGGTGCAGCGTTCATGATGAGTGACCGTGGCGAAGAAGGTAGCGCTCCTGTAGGCGAGGTCCCGACCACGGGCAGGGCTCCCGAACTTCCTGCCCCCACTCCGCAAGCACCTGGAGTTCTTTTCCGTGACGAAAACGGTGCTCCTCTTGGTGCTATCGGGTCTAATGCCGGAGCCGTTCCTTCCTCTCCAAATACCATTGTCACCACTGGTAGCGATCAGCGGGAGAGTGCAGTCCGTGAAGCTTTAGCTCAAGCCGACCCTACTGCCGCAGCTTTGGCTCGGATGGTTGCTCCGATGAGCCCTGAAAAATACTCTTCTCCTGCTGAGTATTTCGCCGCTCGTGAAGCCTTTGCTAGTCAACCCCAAACTCGGGAGGCTTTAGCTGCCTACGCGGCATCCACGGGTCGCGATGCTGTCATGCAAGAAAATCTCGCAGCTTGGGGACGCGCTAACCCCGCCCTTGCATACGAGCTTCAGCGTCGCTCCTTAGCCAACCCCGCTGCTAACCAGCAGAGCGCAGAATCGATTACCACCTCGGCCGTCGATACTTCTTTAGGCTCCGACAATTCAGCCAACGCTGTGGGCAATGCTCAGGCCGTCGGCGCTGCTGCTGTTGCACCCACTCAAGGCAATTACGACCTTGCTGCTGCTACTTCTCCTCAAGAGAAGCCCTACCTGCAACGTACGCAGGATCTGATTCGTCAGGCTGGTCTGAACGCCGGAATGTACGGCCGTTATTGATCTAAACTAAACACAACGGAGCGTAATCCATGCCTAATTACGATTACGGTCAGGGGGGTGTTCCTGGCATAAGTATCGGATCTACCCCTACCGGCGCAAGTGGAGGTCCCTCTTGGCTAAACAACCTAGGCACTGTTGTTCAGGGTGCTGCTGACATTTTTCGTCAGGTAAAGGGTATGCCTCCTCGGTTTAATACTCCTCTCAGCCGACCAAATATGGCTGGGGAGCAGTTTGGTAGGTATATTGACGCCATGATCGCAAGGCGCCTTGAACAGGAGAAGGAGCAGCGCGAAAAAAGCTTGACTGGTGAGCTCGGCAAGGAAGTCGTTACCCCCGTGGACACGACTTCTACCGCAGGTAGTGACTTTCTTTTAAAGATCTCTCCTGAGGTGCTTTCAAAAATCTTTACCGACTCCGCTGTCCTTAACGACATTGTTAGTAAGGCTTACGGCTCCGAGTCGTTCCTTACGAAATAACATCTAGTCAACCTTCCTCGTTCTGATTTACTGCGATGGCCTCCACTAGCACCAACAAGCAGCCCCTGATGGTTGACCGCCCCTTTTTGCGGGGTGCAAAGATCAACAACGGCTCTCCTCTGGTATCCGATTCCAGCAGCCCTGAGTTCGGCAACCTAATTCAGCTTGTCCGGGTGGGCGACATCCCTTCTGAGGACGGTGCTCTTGTAGAGGATATCTTCGTTGTTCCTAATGAGGGTTATCCCAACAATGGCGGTGTGCGAAGCGCCGCATTCGGGGTATATGTGTATGCTCCTAACCAGTCCGCTCCTTCGACTTCTGCTTCCTTGATGATTGGGAAGTTCGAAATCGGACTCTCTGGCGACACCGAAGGCTTAATCCACCGCGTGGAACTCCCCGCGACTGTTGCTCCCACGCCTCAGACTGGTGATACCAACCTCGTGCGACCCATCGAGGTCGGTAAGTCGGAGGCTCTTTACCTCGAAAAAGGTTATATCCTCTGTCTCGGCTACCTGGGCGATGGTCCTGCCGCTGTTTCCGGTGGTCTTAGCGCATCTGGCGTGACTGTCTGGGCTCAAGGCGGCTTCTATTGATTTTTTATGCCAAAAAAAGGCGGCGATGACTTCAGCTGGGGCGGCCACCAGCCGAAGAAGTCTAAGTTCGCCTTTAAAAAGTTTGAGGGGTGCAGTTCTTCGCACCAATTAAGCCATCCTGAACCTTTCAAGCGAAAGTTTCGCCCAGATTTCAACCTAAAAGATTTCAGTATCCTTTTTGATTACAACTACGCGTCTATGTGGACGCGTTGGCGGAGAGGATATGAGCTTTACATGTACGCAAACCAGGCCTATGTGGGTCTGAATTACTCCTTCCGGTACTGGACGACAGGCACCGTGGGGGTTGGCGCAGCTCTGCCTGGGGTTTGCTACATGTACCCCTCAATGAACCAGGACATGGCCATGCGAATGGTGGCCATTCGACCGAGGGATTCGTTCAACTTCCTGGACTTTGGTTACTCAATTAAGTCTGTTACTCAGACCTCCGGGAGTGTTTACGCTGTAGAGCTCTCGAGTAACTTTGGTCCGCCGATCTCGTTTTTCACAGGCGAGATCCTCTCGGATCGTTTTGCCGCAGATGGCACAGAGAAAAGCACTTACAACAACTACGTTGTTATCGGTGTAGGTAACGGAACGACCCCGCTAGAGCCCTCGTTCGCTCCTGTTTTCAACAGTATTTTCATCTCGATCGATACGGACAACAGCTGGTCCGTCATCAACGACGAAACTCTTCAGGCACCTGCATCTCTCCCAACCGTGGGCGACTACTTCACCACGGAGATGCGTTTTGGCTGTAACTGCCCGGATTACTTAGCGCGGGAAGACTTTAACCTTTATGAGTACAGCCTCAAAAGACGATACCCCTACACACTCCCTCAAGACTTAAAGCCTGGTCTTTATGACGCTGGCGAAGATTACCTAGCCTCGCGGGAGTCAAATACCAGAGACTATCCAGGTTTTACTCGAGACTTCGGTTTCCTTTACGTCAAGAAGCTTCTGAACCTGCCCTCCTATACCGACGGAAGCGAGGTTTACTCAGATCCAAACCTTATCTACTTCGCTCCTAGGTGGTGTAAACACATCTACGCCTCCTTCTGGGATATGCAGAATCGATTTGGCGCTGACATGTTCCCTCAAGCGTGGTTGTCGCAGCCCACCGATGAACCGATGGATGATCGGTATCGGGAAGAATTCGAAATTAACTTAATCAAGCAGACGACTTTCGATAAACGTCAGAAGCATCTTCGTTGGTGGGAGAAGTACTCGCCTTCCCAAAACACTGTCCCGGTGCACATGATGTATCCGGATATGCACCCCACGATGGTTAAGACGCTCAACTTTGACACGTTGGCGTCAGGTACCACTACACCCATGACGGCGAGTGGTTTCGAGATGTTTACCATCGAGCAATATGATCCGTTTGCGCCCCCAGATCCTGAAATCACACCGAAATTAGATGGTGGGCTCTATGCCAACGGCGTTCTTGTGAGTGGGGCGAGCCTTATTTATGACGGTGGTCAGTACGCCAACGGTGTTTTGATACCTTATCCGTCCTATCCTTCACTAATTAACGGGGGTACGTACTAAAAATGGCGTCTACACCGGTCATCCTGCTCCTCAAGAGAACAGGTAACTCTTCAGATAGACCGAATACCGCGACGGTACAGGCCGGTGAAGCAGCGCTCAGTTTTGGTGGCGCAGATCCCGGACTTTATTTCAAAGACTCGGCTGGATCTATTCGTAAGATCGGCCCTAACCATTACGCAACCACGGCGCCTAACTCCAGCCCGGTGGGCTCAGCAGGCAACTCCGTCGGTGAGCTCTGGACTGATTCTTCTACCGCTAATTATTACCTTCGAGTTTGGAATGGTTCTGCCTGGCAGAAAGTGGGTGCTGGTTTCGCAGATCTCGCAAACACTGCTAACTCAGCTACGACAGCTGGTTCCGCCGCCACGGCAACGGTGGCTAACTCGGCGATTGTTGCTTCCGGTGCTTTGGTTGCTTCGGGAGCTTATGTCGCCGATGTGGCTTCGGGTATCGCGATAGTAAACACCCTCCCTGTTGCTTACAGTGGAGGGTTGGTTTACTTAAATGCTGGAGCTAGTGGTCTGTACGTCTCAGCCAACGGAGGCTGGATCCTCACATAGAGGTACGGAGCGTAGCCTTAAGCATCCAAGCTGACTTAAACAGGTTGCCGCAGATGGCAGCAGCGTGGTTCTCGACGTCAGGAGCACCAGTCTCTCGTGCTGCGTCCACAAGTTCTTTGGCAAGCATTCCGCCTGCTTCAAGGTTCTTGGTGTAAAGCGTTAAACCTTCCTTAGCGTCGTAGGTCTTAACGGCGGGAAACTTTTTGTACGCATCCATCAAGCCGCACTGACACATAGGCATCAGATAGTCCATGCTCCGAACGAGCTCTGCGACGATATCAAAGTCGCCGATGTGCTGCTCGTACTGAGCTTTGAGAAACTCGTGGATGGCCAGGAAGTTACTGCACTCAACGTTTAAGTGCAGAAGGTGAGCTTGAGTGTTTAACTGATAGAGATACGAGGCAAAGGAGACCATCCGGTAGACGAGGTTATCCGGCGTGGCCTCCTTTGTAACGATGACTTCTTGTGTTACAACTTCCTGAGTAGGTGCTTGAGCAGCGCTCTGGAAGATATTAGGGATAGAAGAAGTCATGACTCGTTGTTAGACAGCGCAAGCAGAACTTTCTTCTACTTTAGCTTCATTGGGGCCTGCAGCTTCACCCTTCAGATAATCCTGAAGTGCATCTTGGTTGATGCGATAAAGAGACTTAGCGCCGTTGGGCTGAAGATTCACGAAGATACCCTTAGGCCAACCACCAGGCTGGTTGGATTCAGTCAGTGCAATACGCTTACGAACAAAACCTGCAGAGCAGTTAAGCAGCTCTGCGGTCTGAGCGATGGTCAGGAGCCGTGCAGTCTCCATTAGAAACCTTGAGGTGAATGTCGAGGACGCTTAGAGAGTAGCAGGAATTCTTTAGGAGTGATTAGGTGAATTTGCTTTTAAGAATTTCTTTCGATTTGGATCTCTTAGACTACCTGTTAGACGAACCTGCGTAGATGTCAATCCGGATCGCTGGAGAGATCTTCAAAGGATACAACCAGCCCCGCCGTGACTCGGATGGCGGTAAAAAGTTTGCTGTGGCGGCCAAGGAAGGTGACGAAGTGCGTCTCGTGAGATTTGGCGATCCCAACATGACTATCAAGAAACACATCCCTGAACGCCGGGAGAGTTTCCGCGCAAGGCACAATTGCGATAATCCTGGCAGCAAGCTTAAGCCTCGTTATTGGGCCTGTAAGTCATGGTAAGCACAGAATCCTTGATTTTTGCCTGTAAACTGGTATAAGAGAGGATTTGGATCGTGGCCAAGGATCATGATCAGATCAGTGTCGGTCTGACGCTCGAAGACGATTTCACTCTCACACGCATCAAAAACGTAGCTCATTCCCTAAAGGGCGAGGATCGAGACCAATACCTATGGAAAACTATCTTTCGTTTTGTTTGCCGCGAACGTGCGTATAAGTCAGTTATGAACGAGATCGGCGTGGTTATAGATACTAATATTGGTATATTCGAAGAAATTGAGGATGAGTGACGGCTCTCCTATTAGCCCTAACGCTCGCCGTTGGTTAGATACGATCTCTTTTGCCGAGGGAACTTGGGGAGGTAAGTCCCCTCGTTACGCAATAACTTTTGGCTATCAACCTATTGCAGATCTCTCGAGGCACCCCGATCGGGTCGTTAAAAGCGGTGGACTTGCAAGTGCTGCAGCGGGTGCCTACCAATTTATGCCTTCCACCTGGGGCAACGTCCAAAAGCAGTTAAGGCTGCCCGACTTCGGACCTCAGTCTCAGGATTTAGCAGCTCTTGAGCTGATCAGGCAAAGAGGCGTGGACCCTGACCGGGACCCAATTAATCAGCAGAATATCGCCAAACTCTCCGGAGAGTGGGCATCGTTGCCCACCATGAAGGGTACGAGTGCCTACGGTCAGCCGGTTAAGAGTCTTTCGAGTCTGATTCAGTTTGCTTCCTTGCCCACATCGCAAGGTGCGACACGTTCTGGCGAAACCAAGACTCAGCCAGCTAATGATTTTGCGGCACGGGGTACTGCCCTTTTAGACGCCTTTATAAAGAGACTCTCCGGCGTAGGGACCTTCGACTCTTCTGTTATTCCTTACGAAGCTGATACGGCTTCTAAAGAAGAACCAGTAACAAAAGAAGAGGTACTCGCGCTTCTTGCGTCTGAAAAACCTAAGAGGGACAACCAGTCTGCAGCTATCGAGCAAGAACTCTTAACTGCTGCGGCTAAGCGACAGGCTCAGTTGGACAATCTAATGGCTGCTGTTCAATCGTCGTTTAGAATTGATCCACGGAATCTTTAAAACGTACGGTGACATATACTCCGGTACGCTCTGGTTTTACGGGTCCTAGCGCCAAGATCGGTGGTTCTACCGACTATCACATTGACCTCAAGCTTCTTGAATCTCTACCGGTAGCGGAGAGAGTTAAAGCGCTGGATGCTCTTGCTTCGCAGTACCGCTCCATCGGACGTGAGATTGAGTTCTCCAATCCCTCCGTCGCCGGGGCTCGGTGGTCCAGCGAAGCAGACTTAGCTGACAAGGTCGATCTTCTTAACCGTGCAGCAGCAGCTCACGCGCATAGCCGCCACCCTGGTTGGCAGTCACTCGACTTCTACGTTCCTTTTAAAGGAAAATCTCGCTTTGACCAAGGTGCTGTCGAAGGCGCATCCATTTTTATTCCCGGCGTTGCTGGAGGAAAAGTCACCCGTGGTGAGGGCGATGGGTACGGTTATTTCTCAGAAGCAAGTGACCCCTCAGGCAGAGTGCTTTTCCGTGTTGGACATGGAGACATAAGTCGACCTGAAGAAGAATCGATTGTCGCGGTTTCACCTTCTGGAAGCACCCCTTCCGACCAACAACCCAAGGGGACTGAAACTTCTGATGAAGCTCAGCGTCTCCTTGAAACTTTTATGGGGACAGTTCTTGCCGATTACGTTAAAGGACGCAAAACGCCTGAGACTCCCAAAATAGAAGATAAAGATAAAGGTATTACTCGAGATGAGCTTAAAGAAATTCTTGCGTTGAAACAGATGAGTGAGTCGGAAACCGAGGCTAAGAACGCTGAGGCAAGGCGATTAGGCCAGTTTGTTAGCGCCCTGGAAGCTACTAAAGCACGTATGGCTCAAGCTTCTGCACAAGCAATGCAGGCGTTTAAAAGTCCTGCCAGCTTAGTTTGATTTAGTATTAGAAAAGGACGATCCCCTCTAATGGCTCTCTACGACATACCTAGTTATTCTGGTGCAACTCCTGTGAGTCTGCCAGGCGGATCGCTACCCACCACAAACTGGGGCGGCGGCTCTGATTGGGGCGGTGGTTTTGGTGTCGATAATGCCGGAACTTTTGGGACAGGTCCCTCCTTTACGAGCGCTAAAGGCGGCGGGATTTTAGGAACAATTGCTAACGCTATCCCAGGCCTGAATCGAGTTGCCGGTGGGATTGGAGACATCATTACTACCGCTCAAGGCGGTACGCAGCAGCAGTCGATCAACACTATTAAAGAATGGATGGGGGAGACTCTCGGCCAAATCCGCGAAGTTTATGACCGTCTTGGGCAACTGACCGGTCTTCCTACCGAGGAGGCTCGTGGTGAGTACTACAAAGATTTCAGCAATACTATGGATAAAATTTATACTCAAGCCCGCGAGGATCTTGCTACTGATCCACGTATCGATGCTCCTTACGATCGTCTGGGCGGAAGGATCCAGGACATCACTAAGCAATATAGTTTGATGCGTAGTCCTGATTATGAGCGTGCGTTCAAAGCGCCCGATGCTGTCGCACCTATCGATCCGGAAGCCATCAAGAGTGTTATGACTCTTGGTCCTGCTTATCGTGAGCAGTACAGTTACGAAGACCCTCAGACTCGCAAACTGATTGCAGGCGGTAAAGATAGCCTTGCTGCTTATACCTCCGCGCTGAGCAGCAGCCCTGACGTTCAACGTCTGATGTCTTACAACATCTGATGGAGGGTATAGCTCCTACTGGTATAGAACGTCGGGCTGAAAGTTTCGGAGCTCGACGTTTTAGTCATCTCGAAAAAACCACTCGTGGATTTCGATTTGCTGGGGAGTTATTCCGAACAGCAGAAGCCGAGCGCGGTCGTCGCCAAGAAAAAGAGGCTCGGAGGAAATTGAGTACTGCTGAGCCAGTCGGCGTTGGCTTTGGTGAGCGCGACAACTACGGACCTGATGACTCGTGGGACACTAAAGACCCAATCAGGCATACACCCGTCCCAGGGTACTACACAAGCTATAGAAGTTCTGCACCCCAGCTTGGTAAGCCTCGCTAGGCGGTAAGTAATAAAGAAACCCAAGCGTCTTCTTGTGCTTGATTTTCTGCAGACTTTCGTCGTCTATTAGAAGAGACGGTTTATCCCTGAGAACACAAAGAGGAAAGTCAAAACCGATTCGTTGCGTGGAAAGGAGAGCTACCTCCGTCGATGTAAGGAATATCAAAGCCTGGTCAAATTCTTGTCGTAGCCATTTGCGGTGAGCTTCTTCGAGCCACACTCGCTGGGCAGACTTCTTGAACTGATGAGTTTTTTGATAAAGAAGTTTGTTAGTCGGCTGCTGTGCTTTAAACAAAACTTCTCTCGGAGGAAACAAGTAGACGTTCTTAGCTTTCCAGTCCTGGAACAGACCGTTGTTTTCTCTTGTGAAGTATCTGTTCGCCTGAACAATCTGATTGGCGCTGTGACTCGAAGCGGGATCTAAATCAATCTCGCCTCCAAAGAGTGCCGCAGCTGTAGCGACAATCTCTGGAGGAGAAACAAAGTCTTTAGTAGATAAGTCCGTTTTTAAATTCATCAATTCGAGTGTTTGCCTCTCGGGCATCGAGGATATGGAGTGCTACCCCACCTCCTTCAATAAGAGCCACGAGTGCTAAGTCAGCTTCGCTTTCTTTCTCGATGAACTTGATGATCTTTTCAAACATCGCGCTTGCTTCCTCGTGGCACATCTCCTGCGCCACAGCGAGATCGCTTTCTAAATCTTCGACTGTCAGGTACTTGCTCTTCTCAGGGTTAGTCGGGTTGAAAACAAGGATCCCCTTCCCTAGAGCAGCCTGGTTCTCGAAGTAAAGCCTGGTGATGTCGGCGATGATCGTTCGCGCAACACCAGCCGCGATCATGTTCTCTGTCTCGTTGCCGCTGAAGAGCGTTTTGATGAGCTGCTTGGCTCTGCCGGACAGATCAGACATTTTTAAATCCCTCCCAGGCAGAGTCTATGATCGCCTGTGCATCGTATAGGAATTTAGCGCTGTTGTTATCTGATGGCTCTAATCTGCAGTAGTGTTTACCCTCCACTAAACCTGAGGATCCTCTTGAAGCGATTCCCTGGTGTATCAACTTGTCCAAAGCAACGGAGGGGATGTTGAGTCGCTGGGTAATAACTTTTTTCGAGACAAACGCCGTGGTGCGGCGCTGTTCTCCTTGTGCGCTTGCCAAAAGCTGCAGCGAGACATCAATGCTCTGAAGAGTTTTCAGAATTTCTTTGATCTCTCTGATGTTGGTGTCCATTTGATTTGCATGAGGGCTCCCTCGACCACCGAGCGCTCGGCAGTCAGGATGAGTTGCCTCGGGGGCGAAACGACGAAAAGCCTACCCGAACCCTCTATGCCAGCCGTGGCCGTTCTTACACAACTGACACAATCAGTCTAGAAGTGCTTCAGCTTGTTGAATAAAATCTTTAGGATCTTCGATGAGCAATTGTGTGAGTCTTGTAAATTTCTTTTTGAGATCAGGCTCTTCTTGTGTGTTAAGGATAAGCCAGTAGGTAAGCGCATTCAGTACGTAGCAGTGTGTTTGTTTAGCGCGTAGTGCACCGATTCTCCATTTTTCAAAATCAAAAGTTGAGGTGTGTCGAGAGTTCCCGGTACGCAACTCCAGTTCACGAATCTCAAGCTGGAGTTCGATGTCCCGAAGAGTGAACTCAAGAGAGCTGATACGAGCGCGGCACTCTTGAACCGTTTTGGGCTGCTCGTGAGTCGAGTAGATCCAAGGAGGAAGGTTGTCGATCATGTACTTCGACTCCCAAAGGGTTTCCTTGACCTCGTGGGGGCGCTCAGACGTATTCGAGCGTTCTGAGTATTTCGGAGATAAGTAGGTGGTGATGGCCATTTAGACAATAAAGTGCATGCTGCTCGAAGCGGGTCCTGACAACAAGGTCTAACCGGCGAAGTTGATCGAGCTGAGATCGCGTGGTGTTGAGTGACTGGCCTAGAGCTTCAGCTACGTCGCTGATCTCAGCAGGTTGAAGGCACTGTAACTCATAAACTAGGTGAGCGAGCTTAGCTGCGGCGCGCTTTCTGTACGTACGCGTCTGATCGATCTCTCGGAAAGTTCGACTGAGTATCTCTCTCGCAAGAGCTCGCGGGTGGTCTGAACAGAGATCCCAGCTCGGCTGAGCTGTTGGATTACGAAACGCATTTGCTCCGTAATCTTCTGAGCGGGGAGGGAGGTCAGGCATAAATGGTGCGGGTTTATACAGTCAGCATCATTGCAACTGGTTTTCACGTAGTCATCTGATCTTAATTGTTGCTTATGGAACCTTTCATAAATGAAACGACGGGTGCTGACTGAAGCCTGCCTTTCCCGGTCGCGGCAGAAGCCGAGATCGTCTGGGAGGAGCAGGCAACGGTCCTTGTCGATGCAAGCACGGTTCCGCTCAAGCCAAGCCCTGAGGAGCCCGCTCTTACCTCTTGCGGTTTCGAGCTCAGCACGGCAGACCTCACAAGCTCGAATGAGGTCGTTGGGGAGGCGCACCCGACTCATCAGGGTCTGAGGCACAAGGATTGGCTCCGAGCGAGCGCAGCGGCACCGCCAGACCGCTACGTCTTTGAAGTGCTCGACTTGCCAGTGATCTCGGTGCTCTACCGCTTCAGGAATGCCCGTGGGCGCCCCTGAACACGCAGTCGTGGTACCGAGGTCGAGAAGGCCTAAGAGAGCTAGCGCACGAGGGTCAAAAGCCATGAGAACCATGCGTCTCTATGAGGATCCTAGCAAATGAGTGGCACTGCATGCCTAAGTATATGCAGGAATCAATCTAAGTCTCACTGAGACAAATAGGTAGCCGTACCTAGAGCTCACAGAGTGCACAGATCGCATGGAGTGAGGGGTAGGCGCAAAAGTTCTGTAAAAATTATCTTCTTTCTAATAGGACTCTGACCGTCATTTACCCTTCGGTCAAGACCCTTTAAAAGTTTTTCTCAGATCGGCATTTGAGGGCGTGTTTTCGGCGGGTTTACCACTAAAACTATTTATATATAAATTAAGCACTCGAATAGAGATAAGTTAAATAGTTCGATTTGATGGTCAATTACGTGTCACACGGAGTTTCAGGAGATTTTTTTAAGGGGAATTTTTTTCAGACGACCTCGTGGCGGTACTGTACACCAAATACTTTGGTAAACTTTAGGGAATTATTCAGGGGTTTATGTCTGAGACAGCGCTAAAGCCGCCTCGAGAACTTTCTTGGGAAGCCCTGCGTCAAAGAGCTTCTGCGCTCAATGTGCCAGCTTGGAAACTCGCTGAGGAGCTCGCTTTCCATGAGCGGGATGGTGAACTTGTTTTCATCGACTCTTCTGCCAACTAGCTTCTAAGTACAACTTTCGTTGTATCTGTAGAATTTATTTCTTGCGTAGCATCCGCTAAAGTAGGGGATACGGAGGGGTCTGTATTTTAATGCCTGAAATCAATTCTCCTCCTTGCCCAACTCACGGTGCGTTTCCTCGCGCTCTGCATTCGGAGAGCTTTGAAGGTATTGTCACCGTAATTGAAGAACTAATTGCAACCGTAAGCGGCGTGGGAACTACAAGCTACTCTCGTTGCCCTTACGGGTATCCCTGGAACTTCGAAGGCGTAGTAAGGGCTCTTGAGGATTTAAATACAAGTATCAGCGGAATCTCTGCAGGCGGCGGAGGGGCAGATATCGCAGCTGGCAGCGGCATCTATTTCACTTCGTCCGGCACCTATACCGTTATTAATGCCACTGTTCTTTCTGCTTCTGGTATCTCCTATACCGCCGGTTCAGGTATTTATCTGAGCGACGGAGGCACCAAGTTCAACCTTTATGCAGATGGTGAAGGTTCCGTAACCGTCTCTTATAGCGGTGACCTCGCATTGATCAGTGGTTCCGCTGCCGGTGGCGGCGGTGGAGGTGGTGCTTCCGTTACCGTCTCTGGTGCACCCGGCACTAATTATTCTGCTGGTGACCTTTGGTTTGATACCAACGAAGGTCGTCTCTTTGTTTACGCCTCGGGTAACGGCATCGAGCAGCCCGCGTGGTACCAGACCAACGCCGAGGCAATTGCACTCAAGTCCGAAATTGCACCTTCTGGGACTGGCGAGAACTCCCCGCCTCGAGATGGTTCGATCTGGTTCAACACCCTTATGGGTTCGTTGTTCGTTTACGACGCAACCACTTCTGGTTGGTACGAAACGGGTCCGTCTCGCAGCTTTGCTTACGGTGCTGCCGCACCTGCTTCGACGAGTACTCAAGGTGCTGGTTGGTTCGATACCACTACAAACCGTCTCAAGGTTTGGAACGGCTCCGCTTGGATCGACCTCGACATTGACGGAGGTGTCTACTGATGTCTAACTACCAACGGCTTAAGCGCACAGCCTCTGGTGTCCAGGTCGGCGACCCCACTATCGGAGAGCTCGTTTTTAATACAGCCTCTGGGTATCTCTACACGACTCGGGATGACGGTGCCCTTGTCTTAATCAATAACGGTATCCCCGGTCCAACCGGTCCAAGCGGAGCTGTTGGTCCTAGTGGTGCCATCGGTCCTAGTGGGGCTGTTGGTCCTAGCGGAGCTGTTGGCCCTAGTGGTGCCACTCCTCAGCGCTACCTCCTGGATGCTTTCGACACGACGACTCAGGTCAATACCGCTACCAGCGGCAACGCGTTTACGTACAACACGACGGTGAACGCCCGTGGCATCGCAGTTGTATCTGGGTCAATGATCCAGGTTGCTAACTCCGGCGTCTACAACATTCAGTTTTCTGCTCAACTGGAGAAAACCAGCGCAAATAAAGAAGACGTTGATATTTGGTTTAGGAAGAATAATGTCGATGTTCCTTGGTCTGCTACGACCATCGTTGTAGAGGGTTCGTCTGATAGGCAAGTAGCTGCTTGGAACTTCTTTATGAGTATGGACACTAATGAGTTTGCTGAGATTATATGGCATACCGCAGATACGAATGTTAAAGCGGTTGCCGTCAGCGGTATCACCAACCCTGTACACCCGTCGATCCCGAGTATCATCCTGACCGTTAACAACGTCGACTAATGTCGAAACCCAAGAACGTTCAGCAAATCGAGCCCAAGCCCAAGAAGACCCATCAGGGTCAGGGGCGTCATAGCCTTGCGAATCACGGACGTAAGAAATCCCGTGGTCAAGGAAAAGGTTAGACTTAGTTGATCTAGTAGGTCGAGATGGCTATCAATTCTTTTAAAGCAGGTGAGTCAATCTCAGCTGGTGATGCGGTAGCCCTCAACTCGGCTGGTTTACTTGTAAAAGCAAACGCTCTCGAGTTTGATACAGCATCAGTTGTTGGTGTTGCTATCGACGCTGGCTCCGCTGGATCCCTAATTCGAGTTAACGCTGATGCTATTTATGACGGCGGAAGCGGATATACACCTGGGCAATATAGGTATCTTTCCGCTTTCGCCTCTGGGGTAAATGTTGACTACGCAGCGTGGGCGTCTGGTTTAGCTCTAACTGCTTACGACGGCGCTTACCTTTCAATTGTTGGTCGAGCACTGACCACTACGAAACTTGAGGTTGAAACTTCACGTCCGCTCTTTGTAACTAACCCGACTTCTGTCATCCTGCTTGAGTCGAGCGCTGGGTTAATCCTGGATGCTATGCTTCAGGAGGATGGGTCTACAATTGATTTAGAGACTGCGTAAAAATGGCCAGCCAAAAGATATCGCAATTTTCAGCGATTACAACGCTGGCTAGTGGTGACTATTTCCCGGTAATCCAGGCCTCAGGTACTACCAACAAACGTGTTGATGTTGGTGTACTTGATGTTCGTTACGCCGCCTCTGCTAGTGGTGAGCTAGCTCACGAAGCTCTCGCTTCTGGTAACGCCGCTCTTGTCGAGGCTTCTGTTGCTCTCGCTTCCGGTAACGCAGCTCTAGTCGACGCTTCCGTCGCCCTTGCATCTGGTAACGCAGCTCTCACCGATGTAAGTGGTAAATACGATAAGACCGGCGGACCTATCTCTGGTCCCGTAATCGTTCAGTCTCAATCGATCGGATCGATTTCGACTACAAACGCCTCGGGTGTAATTTTCTTAGATTTCGGTAGTTCTAATAACTTTGATATAACTCTCGTTGAAGCAAGTAACACCCTTGCAGCCCCTGTAAACGCCAGCGGTGGTCAGACCGGGCAGATCGTTATCCGCCAAGACGGCGTGGGTAGCCGTCTACTTACTTATAGCGGTGGCTGGCAATTTGTCGGCGGTTCCGCGCCTAGCCTCTCGACTGCAGCAGGAGCTACTGATTCTCTTAGTTACTACTGCGCGACTTCCTCAGGTTACTTCGGTATTCTTACCGCAAACTTCCAAGGAGTTTGATAGATGTCTTTAGGGTCTTCCTTAGCTCCTTTCTTTGGCGCTGCGGGTGCTGCTGCTGGCGGTGCCGCAGCTGATTACAGCTTAAGGTTCAACAGCGCCGATTCGACATACCTGAGTCGCAATCCCACATCCGTCAGTAATCGCAGGACCTGGACCTGGAGCGGGTGGGTAAAGTTAAGCAAACCGAGTACTAGTTACGACCGCTTTTTTGGATCCGAAACTAGCACAACTGCCGTTACGACTATTCGTATTACGCAGCTAGCTGGTTACGAAGACTGCTTAGAGTTTCACCATAACGACGGCACAAACGTATCCAACGTAACGACTAACGCTAAGCTGCGAGATCCCTCAGCCTGGTATCACATAGTTGTTGCAGTAGATACGACTCAATCAACACCAGCAAATCGCACAAAGATCTATTTGAACGGCGTAGAGCAGTCATTGTCTGCCTCTGCTTATCTGAACCAGAATGTTGATACTTTTATCAACAGCACTAATGCGCAAAACATCGGCAGAAGCCAGCAATACGGAGCCTATTTCAACGGCTACATGGCTGAGGCCATCCTTATTGATGGACAGGCGCTTGCTGCAACGGACTTTGGTGAGTTCAATACCGAGGGCGTGTGGAACCCACTGTCAGACCTTTCGGCTTTGACATACGGCACTAATGGATTCAAAATTAATTTTAATAACACAGCTTCTTTAACTACTCTTGGTGAAGATAGTAGTGGGCTAGGCAATAACTACGATGCATTTAACTTCACTCCTCTAGGCGTTACTGCCGCTAACACGGACACAATAAGCACGGTTGCTCTTGAATCTCAAGCAGTCTCCACTTTTAAAAATCGTAGAGGAGGCGGATCAAACCAAGGCGCACCCAACAACACCTGGGCATCGTCCACCAACATGGGCGATCAAGTTATCAACGTGGGGTCAACGTTCAACGCTTCTGACCCTTCGGTTATTAACTGGAACTCTGACGCGTGGCTTTACTTTGAGTTAAATACTGCAAGTGCGGTTACTATTGGCTACCCGTCGCTGATTGCTGCGCAAGAAGCGGTACTGTACGGGTCGAATAATGGTGGATCTTCTTGGACTTTTATTGCTAAGGAGACGAATAGAGGGCGGCGAATTACTTCGACAACTGCTTATCAGTATTACGCTTACGCAAACCCTGGCCAGAATATTGCCGCAAACGACTGGACAATTCTTCCTGCCAAAACTGTCCTTACTTTGGCTTCAAGCCAAGATTTAAACAAAATATTTGAAAACGATTTTGTTCAGCAAGATAGCTCTCAAACTTTATCCACAAATACTATCTCCGGGTTTACGCGACTCGACTATGCAAACGGCGCTACATTCGGCGGCAACCTAAATACACTCTCCAACGCTTTCAGGCCTGAATACAACAGTGTTCCGCCTTGGCAGCCCCAGCAAGCTACTGCAACTGCTGATTTTACAAATCTTGGGTTGTATGCAACCAGCATCGGTGTGTGGTGCACTTTCTCCAACAACGCCAGCGGCTGGAATATTGACGGTAGTCGTTTGACTGTTAATGGAGTAAACGTAAGCTCCACAGCTACTGCGGTAGCAAAGTCAATTACTGGTTGGGCAAGTTCAGCGTATTTGGTGACGCATACCTTTGCGACTCCTACGCTGTTAACGACTGTAGATGCTTACGCTGCTAACGCAAGTAACTATGTTTCAGGTTACTACATAAACGGCGTAAAACTTATCAAGGGTGACACCAAACTGACCCTGACTGGTTCCACTAATCTTTCGAGCTTTGCCTCGGGAGACACTATCTACCAAGATAATGCGTCTACGGGTCCTGTCTATAGCTCTACCCTGACCGGCACAACCGGCGGCTCGTCTACTGTGGTCACCACTCCCGAAAACTTGTATGACGGAGACCTAGGGAGCTACCCGAGAGTGTATGGCACCGGTACAAACACCATTACGCATAACACTACACTTTCAAATGTCCAACGCCTAGAAGTGTATTTGGAGACAGGTAATACCAGCACCAAGGTTTATGTCAACGGAGTGGGTCCGCACACAAATACCGGAGCTGGTTGGAACGATCTAGGACCTCTGATCCCAGGCAACGGAATTGTCACTAGCATTCAGTTCGAGGAGTATTACGGAGGCAGTAGTTACTACCCCCGTCCTAGGGCCATCCGCGTTAACGGTCAAATTCTGTTAAACGCTGATCAAACCCCTAACGGTACAGTTCTTGCAAGCGCCCCGAATGGTAACCAACTCCTACTCAGCGGTACCGGCGGTACCTGGAGTAGCAGCAGCACTCAAACTGCTCAAGTAACCAAGGTAGCAGGCAATGGATATGTTTTTGCTGTCGACTCAAATGCAAATACTATCAAGCTCGTTAATGTAGCTAATACGTGGTTAGGCGGCGTGGGTAAGTACGTCATTGGTCCTAATACATACGCCTCGAACCAAAATACTGACACCCTCACTGATCACCCCAGTGCTGCTGGAAGTGATACCGGTGTAGGCGGTGAAGTTAGAGGGAACTACTGCACTTGGAACCCGCTAGATAAAGGCTCTGGAGTAACCGCAAGCAATGGCAACTTAGTTGCCTCTTGCGCGACTACAGGCATCAACGGCACAATCGCCTTGCCTGCAAGTGGTAAATATTATTTTGAAATCACTTACAGCAGCATAGGAAGCGACACCAATACTTTTGCAGGCTTAATGTACTTGCATCAAGCAAGCGGCGTAAGAGATTTGACGGCGGGTGGCACACGCCTCATTGTGCGTGCAAACGCCGGTGTGATTTACAACGACAGCACTACAACTGCGACAACAACACTCAGCGCCGGTGATGTGCTTGGAGTTGCAGTTGACTGCGGAGCAAATAGCGTTCAGTTCTATAGAAACGGCAGCACCATTGGAAGCGCTCAGACTCCTAGTACAGCAATTAATGGAGCGAATTGGGCGCCGTGGTGCGGAACCTCTTCGAGTACATCAACATTTACTTTGAACGCCGGCCAACGCCCCTTCGCTAACCCCAGCGTCCCCAGCGGCTTCAAGGCGCTATGCACAGCTAACCTCACGCCGCCGACTATTGCAGAAGGCAGCACTGTCATGGCCGTGACGCCCTACATAGGCAATGGCACCACGCTGACAATCAGTGGATTGGAGTTCAGCCCGGATTTGGTGTGGATTAAAGGGCGTGATTTTAATAGCCATCACCGTTTATATGATCAAATTCGTTTAGCTACAAATTCTCTCAGGAGCAGTTCAGCGGATGCTGAAATTGTGGAATCGACAGGCTTAACAGCTTTTACGTCTGATGGATTCACACTAGGCAGCGATCCCGGTCACAATAATGCTGGTCAGCGTCTGGTCGCCTGGACCTGGGACGCGGGAACATTAACGGCAACGAACAACGATGGCAGCATCAGCTCGCAAGTTCGCGCTAATACCTCGGCGGGCTTCAGCGTGGTTACCTATAACGCCGGTCCACTACCACCCGCCACAGGCGCAACTGTGGGTCACGGTTTAGGCGTAGCACCACAATTCATCATCGTCAAAGACAGGACAAATGCAAACGGTTGGGCTGTCTATCACTCGTCCTTGGGACCGGGCAAAGCTTTAGTGTTAAATAGTACAGCAGCCGTATCGGTTGCTTCAACTTGGTGGGATAACACTGCGCCTTCGTCAACTGTTTTTTCAATTAACTCAGATATTTATTCAACAGCGCAGCCAAATGATGATTACGTCGCCTACTGCTGGACCCCAGTCGCGAACTACAGCGCGTTCGGCAGCTTCATTGGAAATGGGTCGTCAGATGGACCCTTTGTGTACACCGGGTTCCGCCCGAAATTCCTGCTTTACAAATGCAGTTCCGTTGGTGGTGATTGGTGGAATTTCGTGGATACTGCTCGTGCTACTTATAACGTTGTTGGTCCATATTTAGAAAATGGAACGCAAGCTGAAGGGACAGGTTCTGTAATTGACGTTCTTTCTAACGGTTTCAAACTACGCTTTGGGTTGGGTAATCAGTGGAATGGCACTGGTCAAACATACGTCTACGCCGCCTTCGCTGAGCACCCCTTCCAGACGGCTCGCGCCCGCTAATTGCCAGCGCAGTTAAACCAGCCACCCTACTTTATTTGTCGTACCGCGTGGTTAGCGGTTAGAATTTAAAAAAATCTGCGCGGCGATGTTTCTCTTACACGGCAAGCCCTTGGGTTTGGATAGGCCGTTCGAAGCAGACGGTACTCTTTATCCTGCAAACTGGCTGAGATTATCTAGTCCTGAGGCTCGTGAAGCCATTGGTATCACTTGGGTTCCTGACCCTCCGATCTACGATCAGCGTTTTTACTGGGGCTATACCACTAGCGGCACTCTGATCCCTAAGGATCATGCAGGTCTTGTCAAAGAGTGGAACGGGGCGACCGCCCAAACTGCGAACTCCCTGCTCACCCCCACCGATTGGATGGTGATTCGTGAGGCAGATAACGGTACCGTAATGCCTAGTGGGCTTAAGACCTGGCGTCAGGATATTCGTTACGCCTGTGAAAACAAGGTAACGATGATCGATCTGACGACGACCACCGAAGAGCTTGCTAATTACGTCACCTACGTGTCTCCTTCCGGAGGCGCTCCCAGTGACTACAACTACTGGCCTCAGTACGTCGACCCTAACGCTGCTCCCGCCGACGACGCTCAAGCTAGTGGAGTCTGATCGTTATGACGACTCGCGGTATCTTTAACCGTCAGTACACCGATTTCACTCCCGCTGGTCAGCAAGTCTGGTTGGTCAACGGAGCCGGTGTTACGACCAGTCCTGCCAGCACTCAAAGTTTCACCGCTGGCGCCAACCTCATTCAAGGTGAGGTGGTTTACGTCAGCGGCGTTTACGCTCTGCCTGCTTCTGCTGCAAGCGGCGTGGCTGGCGAGCGCTACAACGTCATTGGCATTACTTCTGAGGCTGCATCCTCCGCAGCTGCTGTGAACGTCATTCTTGACGACACTGCGATCATTGGAGCTGCCAACCTGACTGCCGAGACCGAGCTTGTCCCCGGTCGTTACTATTACCTGTCTAAGTTCGACGGTCAGTTAACTTCCTACAGCACGGCGTCGGGTGTTATCACCGCCGCTAGCGGTTACGCTGCTTTGGTCAATATTGGCCAAGCCCTTAGTAATACCGAGCTGCAGGTCGAAATTGAACCTCCCGTCGTCCTTTACGACTGAGGTTATACTTAAATAACGAGGGATCAATCATGGCTACGCGTCGACCGTTAGTTGTAGTTAGTGGAGTAACTTCCGAACTTCCGGTCGGCGATAGCATTACCGGCGCAACAGCCGGAACTCTTGTCGCTGGCAGTGGTTTAGACGGAGGCGGTGCCTTTACCGGCGGCATCGTAACCGTAAATGCTTCGATTGCTCCAGCTGCAAGTGGCCTGATATTTGCCGGTGACGCGCTTGCGATCGACGGTTCTGCTCAAGCCTCTGGTAACGCTGCTCTCGCCGCAGCCTCTACTGCTTCTTCGTCTGCCGCTACCGCCCTCGCTTCTGGTAACGCAGCCCTTACCGACCTCACGTCGAAGGTTTCCAAAGCTGGCGATATCGTCAGTGGAACCCTCGTGGTTGACTCTCAGTCTTACGGGGTTGTTTCTAATACCGTAGGTTCTGGGGTTATTCTCCTCGACTTCTCGGCGAACAATAACTTTGATGTCACGCTTCAGGGTGACTCAACCCTTGCTCCTAGCGTCTCTCCTAGCGGCGGTCAAAGCGGTGCTATTTACATCCGTCAGGATGGTACCGGGTCCCGTCTGCTGTCGTACAGCGGCGGTTGGTCGTTTTCTAACGGATCGGCTCCAACCTTGACTTTGACTGCAAGCGGGACCGATCTACTCGCTTACTACGCGCCTAGTTCTTCTACAATCATCGGCAACCTGATCGCAGCTGTTTCTGGAGTTTGAGGTTAAACAATGTCAGTTCCTGGCGCAGCTAATCCTCTTCTTCTGTCTTCTGCTGCTGGCGGTGGTGGTGGTGGCGCCACTGAACGCAGCGTTAGGTTTAACTCAGCCGATTCGGCATACCTGAGTCGCACTCCCGCATCTGCCGGTAACCGCAAGACGTGGACTTGGAGTGGGTGGGTAAAAAAAGTAAAGGTGCAACCGAGCGATGAATCCTGTCTATTTGCAGATACAGCCACTGCACTAGATTGCCTGCGATTTTTAACTGGAGATGAGTTTGAAATATTTTGGAACGACGGAACAAACAAAAGAAAGAAAACAACTGCTGTCTTCAGAGATCCGTCCGCTTGGTATCACATCGTTGTCAAATGCGACACAACACAATCGTCAGAGCCTGACAGAATCAAGCTTTATATAAATGGCGTAGAGGAAACTGTATTTGGCACCAATAATACTCTAGATCAAAACTACGAGTGGAAATTTAATAGCAATACTGAAATTAGCATTGGAAGACGCGGCAGCGCGGGTGGCACGGGGGCAGATCAACTTGATGCCTATCTAGCCGACATCCACTTCATCGACGGTCAAGCGCTAGCCCCTACCGACTTCGGGGAGTTTGACGCCACCACCGGCGTGTGGAACCCGATTGCATACACCGGCAGCTACGGCACCAACGGCTTCCACCTCGACTTTGCGGATAACAGCAGCGCAGCCGCACTGGGTTATGACGCCGCCGGCAGCAACGATTGGACGGTTAATAACATCAGCAATGGCAGTGCTGGTTCAGTTGGTGGCTACACAATCGCAACTGCTGCTTATTTAAATAGCACCAATAAAATTACCTTTCCTGTAACACTTACTGCAACCACGACTTATGAGTTTTTTGCTCGCGTCAC
>Ga0208644_1001181_pt1 | contig 22339 bp, 33 predicted proteins | sample VirMetDEL_Nov_18_FD_184517 | JGI IMG/M metagenome (GOLD analysis project Ga0208644, IMG submission 184517) | Aqueous microbial communities from the Delaware River and Bay under freshwater to marine salinity gradient to study organic matter... | ecosystem: Environmental > Aquatic > Marine >...
AAGAAATCAACCATTGAGAAATGGGCAATGGATATATTGTGTGATTATTTTGAAGAAAGTTCAGAAAATATTGAAAAAACACTTGACATTATGGGTAAAGATGTTGTATATTCTATTGTGTCAAAGTATGGTGTAGATGAAAAACAACTAAAAAATATATGGAGTAAATAATGGCGATTAAAGACGCACCTACAAAAATATTACAAGAGAAAGAAAATCTTGGTGTGAGAACAAATGACTATGAAAATGATGTTGTAGATTATATGGAACAAACTTATCCAGAAATGACATCAGAATTTAAAAAGATTCAACGATACCAATATGAATTGTTTTGTAAAAAACAATATGATTATGGCCCACAAAATATCGCAGTAGGAACAATTTTGAAAACACCAGAAGACATTAAATTATCGTTGTTAGGAATCTGGTTCAGAATGAACGACAAGATAGAAAGATTAAAAACATTATTGATGAGAAACACAAATCAGACCGGTGTAGAAAACGAACCCGTAACGGATAGTTTTTCAGATGTATCAAATTATGGAGTTATGGCACAAGTCGTAGCAAGAGGTAAATGGGCAAAATAAGTTATAGTCAGTTTAGTCAATGGGATGCGTGTCCTTATACTTGGAAAGCAAATTATGTGGATAAAGCAGAAACTTTCAAAGGTAATATCTATACTTGTTTCGGTTCGGCTCTACACGAAACTATCCAAGCATATTTAGTTTGTTATTATAACAAAACTATCAAAGAGGCAGACGAATTACCATTACACGACATATTGATTTATCGTATGAAAGAAAACTTCAAACAATCCAAAGAACAACACGGAGATGAGTTTGAAGTCAGTCAAAAAGATATGATTGAGTTCACTAATGACGGATTTGCCATTATTGATGAGTTTCTAAAAAGAAAGTCAAGTTATTTTCCAAAGAAGAATACAGAATTGGTTGGTATTGAAATGAATTTAAATTTTGAACTACCAAAGAATATCAAGTTTGTCGGTTATATGGATGTTGTTCTACACGACACCAAAACAGGTCGTATGAAAATCATTGACATTAAAACTTCCACAATGGGTTGGAACAAATATATGAAAGCCGACAAGAACAAAACCAATCAGTTGTTATTGTATAAACACTTTATGTCAAAACAATTAGAAATATCAGAAGATAAAATAGATATTGAATATTTAATATTAAAGAGAAGATTGTATGAAAATATGATGTATCCACAAAAACGATTACAAACTTTCTCACCCGCAAGTGGTAAACCGAGTATCAACAAACTTATCACAAGGTTAGACGAGTTTATCAACGAGTGTTATGATGATGAAGGTAAAATCATACCTAATGAATATGAAAAGTGTGAACCACACAAAAAATGTAAATTGTGTAAGGACTTATAATGACAGAACCAAGTTTAAGATTAAAAGTAACGGACTTTCTTGCAACCGATTTCGAACAAGAGGTATTCCAAGAATTAATGAAATTGAAACAAATGGATTATTTGTCAGGAGTTTCATTTCCATTATACTTTTGGTATGATAGAGAAACAGAAGCAGTTGATTTAAATACATTATCACAATTTATCACTTATTGGAAATCATCAGGTGAGTTCAGAACTAAAATCACAATCATACCAGAACTAACCGACGACCAAAATCATTACATATTTTATGACATAATTCCAAAAGATACAAAACCAAACAATCCATTGGGATTTTTTCAATATCGTAGATTTTATTTTGAATACAATAATCCACGAGATATCGTCAAAGGTTTACAAGAATTTAGAAAAACATACGAATTCATCAACAAAGATGAAATCAATCCGGAACCAATCAGAAAACAAAAACGAAACGACTAATGAAATTAGCAATCATTGGTAGTAGAAGTTATACAAATCGTAGAAAAATAAAACAATTCCTATTTGATATCAGATTAAAACAACCCGATACAGAAATTGTAAGTGGTGGGGCAGACGACGGAGCAGATAAATATGCTAAACAAGTCGCATTAGAATTTGAATTAAAATACACAGAGTTTCCACCGGAACACGAATCATATAATATGTATTGTGTTAAAGAACCACATCATTATGGAAAACCTTATAATGTAGGTTATTATCATAAACGAAACAAAGAATTGGTTGAATATGTTGATAAAGTTATAGCATTTTGTACCGACGGAGTCGTAACCAATGGAACAAAGTCAGCATTAGAACATTGTGAAAAAATAAATAAAAAATACATTATTTTGGATTAGTCTGATATTTATATATATGACGGACAATATATATAGAACAAAAGTTTATGTTTACGGAATACTAAATGAGAAAGATGAAATCATTTATGTGGGTAAAACTACAACACCAAAGAGAAGACTTGCCGACCACAAAAGAACAACTAGTTATAATAAACTAAAAATATTAGATACATTTTTTGATACAGAGTTTTATTGGATAGAAAAGCTTAAAACCGAGTGTAAGTTAGAAAATAAGTTTGATAGACCAGACGAAGAAGATTGGGAAATAGGAGATATTGTTGTAGTTGAAGATTTAAAAAAGGTAGCAGTTTTAGATACAGAAACAAGTAAGGAGTATGAAACTATTGCCGAGGCATCAAAAGATTTAGATATATCGAGGAATAGAATACGCTATTCAGTTTATAAAAGTAAAAAGAGATTTATATTATTATGACAAAAGAAGAAAAGCTAACATCAGTAAAAATAATCAAAGAATTATATAACAAATTCAAAGAACGAGCAATTCACGACGACTTTTCACTACAAAAGTTAGTCAATCGTAGTTTAGATTTATTTGTTTATGATGAGGAATTCCAAAAGAAAATTTTGGATTACGAGAATTTAGAAGATAGTGGCTCAAAATACTAAGAGGTTTTAATGAACTTACCAAAGTTAAAAAAGGTTACAGAAAGTAAAAAGAAAAAAATCATCTTATTGTCTGACGACTTGCGTATGTCAAGTGGTGTCGGTACAATGTCAAGAGAAATAGTCTTGGGAACATTACACCAATATGATTGGGTTCAAGTTGGTGGAGCAATCAAACACCCAGATGCCGGAAAAGTTATCGATATGAACGAGGCAATGAGAAAAGAAACCGGTGTTGAAGATGCATCCCTTAAAATTTATCCAGTTGACGGATATGGAAATCCAGATTTACTAAGACAACTAATCAATACAGAAAAACCAGACGCCATTATGATTTACACCGACCCAAGATTTTGGGGTTGGTTATACAATATGGAACACGAAATCAGACAACATATTCCAATCTTTTATTATAATATTTGGGACGATTTACCTTATCCAATGTGGAACGAACCATTTTATGAGAGTTGTGATTTGATTATGAATATTTCAAAACAAACACACAATATTGTGCAAAATGTATGTCGAAATAAACCAAGAACCGAGTGGGATTCAACTTATATTCCACACGGAATTAATGAAAAGTTCTTTTATCCCGTTGAAGATGAAAAAGAAAGATTACAAATGAACAAAATGAAATCTGAATTATTCAAAGGATTGGACATAGAGTTTTGTTTATTTTATAATAATCGTAACATCAGAAGAAAAATGACATCAGATACGATTATGGCATTTAGAGAATTTGCATACAGATTACCAGAAGAAAAAAGAAAAAAGGTAGCATATGTTATTCACTCACAACCAGTAGACCAACACGGAACAGATTTACCGGCAGTGGTTGAAGAAATGTGTCCAGATTTGAACATTATATTTTCAACAGAAAAATTAAGTAATGAACATTTAAATTATTTGTATAACATCGCAGATGTAACGATTAACTTGGCATCCAACGAAGGATTTGGATTGGGAACTTGTGAATCATTAATGAGTGGAACACCAATCATTGTAAATGTTACAGGTGGATTACAAGACCAATGTGGATTTAAACTCAATGGAGAATATCTAACTTATCAAGATTATTCAGAAATCCACTCACTACACGATTGGAGAAAGTGGGAAAACAATAAAGACTTAACTCACGGAGAGTGGGTAAAACCAGTATGGCCGAGAAGTCGTTCATTACAAGGTTCACCACCAACACCATATATTTTTGATGATAGATGTGATTGGGTTGATGCATCATATTCTATTGAACATTTTTATAATATGTCAAGAGTAGATAGAAAAGAATGTGGATTCAAAGGACACGAGTTTGTAACGAGTGATGATGCAATGATGTCCGCAAGACATATGTGTCAATTATTCATAGACCATATGGAAACAGCATTTGAAAAGTGGACACCAAGAAAAAGATATGAGGTATATAAAGTATGAAACCATTAGTATTAGTAACGGCACCAATTCAAACTCGTAGTGGATATGGAAACCACTCACGAGATATTTGTAGAGCATTGATTGAATCAGACAAATATGATGTCAGAATACAATCAGTTCGTTGGGGTTCAACACCTATGACGGCATTAGAACAAGATAATCCAATCCACCAAGAAATAGAAAAAAGAATTTTAAGAACACCAAATCTTGAAAAACAACCAGACTTACATTTACATATTGTGATTCCAAATGAGTTTCAACCAATAGCAAGAAAAAATATCGGTATGACCGCAGGAATTGAAACAACAATCCCACCAGCAACTTGGGTAGAGGGTTGTAATCGTATGGATATGACAATCTTTACATCAGAGTTTTCTCGTCAAGGATTTGTTGGTGTTGAGTTTGATAAACTTGATAATAAAACAAAGCAAGTTACAGGTAAATTAAAGTTAGAAAAACCAACCGAAGTATTGTTTGAGGGTGCTGATACAGATGTTTATAAAAAAGTCACTAAGTTTTCCGATACCATTACAGGTGAGTTTGCAAAAATCAATGAAGACTTTTGTTTTCTATTTGTAGGACATTGGCTACAAGGGAATATCGGTGAAGATAGAAAAGATATCGGTATGTTGTTAAGAGTGTTTTACAATATGTTCAAAGGACAACCAAATAAACCGGCATTAATTTTAAAAACAAGTGGGGCAAATCTATCTATCATTGATAGAAATGAAATCCTTAAAAAAATCAATATGGTGAAGAAGGCAGTCGGTAGTGATGATTTACCAAATGTGTATTTATTTCACGGAGATTTAACCGACAAAGAAATGAACGAACTATACAACTATCCAAAAGTAAAAGCTCATATCAGTTTTACTCACGGAGAAGGATTTGGAAGACCATTGTTAGAAGCATCATTGAGTGGAAAACCAGTAATTGCACCATTATCAACAGGTCAATCAGATTTCTTAACCAAAGATACAGCAGTTGAAATACCACACACATTTACCAAAGTTTCACCAAATGCATTTCCACAAGATTATACCACACCCGAATCATTATGGAGTACGGTAAATTATAATGTGGCCGGTAGAATAATGTTAGATATATTTAATAATTATTCTAAATATGAAATCAAAGGTAAGAAAGCAGCTCTAATCAATAGTGGAACATTTTCATATCAAGAAATGAAAACTAAATTAGAAAAAATCATTGATGAACAATTATCATCATTACCACAAAAGGTTGAGTTGAAATTACCAAACTTAACAAAAGAACCAGAAAAACTTAAACTACCAAAACTAAAAAAGGGATAAAATGGCAGAGAAAAAAATAACTTGTCCAAATTGTTTAGATGATACTAAATGTTTTGAAGAATCAGTAGATATAGAAAAATTTAGTTCTTATATTTGTTTTAATTGTGGATATATGAGTAATTCTTTATACAAAAGAGATTCAGATGCATTAAAAAAGATTGAAGATTCTTCATCAGAATTGATGAGAGAAATTAAGTTTTTTGATTACGATAGAGAAATCTTTTGGTTTCCAACAATTCTAAATATGGGTAAGTTTGGTATGATATATCCAGAGGGAACTAAAACTAATTGGAATTGGAAATTAACAGAAGTTCGTAAGTTATCACCAGAAGAACAAAAAGACCCACAATATGAAGGACACGAGTTTACATTAGATATAGAAAATGCTAAAACATTTGGACAACACGAGTTTATTGATGCGTGTAAAGAAATGGGAATTGTTAAAGACTTATGAAAATAACAACTTGGTCATCCATAAATTCTGGTGAAATAATTCAATTCAGATACAAAGGTGTCGTTAGTAAATCAAGTGAAAAAAGAACCGTCTTGGTTTTGTCACCAAAATTCAGATATAGAAAAAAGTCAACCGGTAGAATTGTAGAGTTATTAGTTGGATTAGAAATAGAAAACCCAACCAGAGCAAAATTAAATCCTATTGTTTTGAAAGAATTATTTGAAATCTTAGATGACACCAATAAAAAAACTTTAAAGTCAACATCAACATTGAGTGGTGAAACTGTATTGAATAAAATGTATGTTGATTTAAAAGAATTTTTAGAAAGGAAACCTATATTTAGAACTTATTTATTGAGACAATGTAGAAAGTATTATGTATTTTATCCAGAAACATATCAAAGTATAAATAATTCTAACTTGAAGGAAGTTTCAAATTTAATCGTTGAAGGGAAAAGGGACGCATTAGAAAGGGCATTATCAGATGAAAATTAGTTATAGTATTACTTGTTATAATGAACACAAAGAATTAGATAGATTATTATCACATCTTTCTCAGTATATTAGAAAAGAAGATGAAGTCGTAATCACACAAGATATTTCTATCAAGAATGCCAAAAGTGTTATTCAAACCGAAGTAGAAGAATTAGAAAAAGTATTGTCAAAATATGATTTCCAAGTTCATCAGTTTGAATTTAAAAAAGATTTTGCTGAATTGAAAAACTTCGCAAAATCAAAATGTTCAGGTGATTTTATATTTTCTATCGATGCAGATGAAATACCAAATCCAATACTAATGGAACAATTACCAACTATTTTAGAAATCAATGACACGGATTTGATATGGGTTCCAAGAATAAACATTGTAAACGACATTACAGAATGGCATTTAAAACATTGGGGTTGGACTATGTCTGAAAAGGGACATATCAATCCACCTGATTATCAGGCAAGAATTTTTAGAAATGTGGATTATATAAAATGGGTTAGACCAGTCCACGAACGCATTGAAGGTGCTAAGACCTATTCACACTTACCACCACACGACGAGTTGTCGTTGTTGCATGAAAAGGATATCAGAAAACAAGAATTTCAAAATAAATTATATGATACGATTTTATGACGAAAAATTTAATTTATACGGTTGCAATAAATCACGACACATCTCAATTCAAAAACACAGACTATTCTCAGTATTGTTTGATGAGTTGGGAAAAGTGGTGTAAGAAAAGAAACATTGACTTTCTGGTCATTGACGAACATAATCCAAGATATAAATTTCCGGTTTGGAATAAAGATACGATTTTTGAAAAAGTCGGTGATACTTATGATAAAATAGGTTATGTAGATAGTGATACTATGGTTCATTGGGATGCTCCAAATCCATTTGATTTATATAATGATGAGTGGTGTTGGACAAGAGATTATGCAAATCTAAGGTGGACTACCAATAGTATTAATAACTTTCATAAGTTTTATCCAAACCAAACATTAGACATTTATGATTATTATAATTCTGGTGTGAGTTTCTTTACCAAACAACATAAACCTATATTTGATAGTTTGATTGAATTGTATGAAAAGAACTCTGAAGAATTAGATAGAATTGCAACTATGGGTGGTGGTAAAGTTCAAACAATATTGAACTTTGAATTACAAAAACAAGGAACCAAGATAAAAGAATTATCTTCATTGTGGAATATGTTTTCAATGCACAAAAGAGAGATGTTTAGTCATAATTGGCAAGACGGAGATGACAAGACACCATTTTTTATCAAGTATAGTTGGGTTTGGCATTTTACAGGATTTCCTATTGAAGACAGAACAAGAATTATGCAACAGACTTGGAATTTAGTAGGTAAAAACTATGAGTAAAAATATAGTATTCATCATTGCAGTTAAAAAAGACGGACAACTCAAACCAGAATATGAAATCGGTATTGAGAGTTGGAGAAGATGGTGTAAGAAAAATGATGTAGAGTTATTCTTATTGGAAGAACCAGTCTTACCAATGGAAGATATGCATATTATTTGGCAAAGATACTTTTTGTTTGATATCTATGATGCAAATGAAATTGAATCAGACCAAACATTATTAGTAGATGCCGACACCATAGTTCACCCAGATTGTCCGAACTTCTTCAATGAAACAGAACACAAGTATTGTATGGTTCACGACGACGGAAGTTATGATTGGATACTTCGTGGTATGGAACATTATTCCAAAAGAGTTTTTAATGGAGAGTGGTTTGACTACACACAATATGGAAATAGTGGATTTCAAATTGTGAATAACAACCATAGAGAATTTTTCAAATATATGAGAGAGTTTTATTTTAACAACATCACAGAAATAAATACAATTCAACAAATGTATGGAATTGGCACAGACCAAACACCATTAAATTTTAACTTGACATTGAAAGAAATTGATGTTAAATTATTGTCATACAAATACAATATGACTTGTATGTTAAAGAAAGAAATACTTTCTGATGATATGTTGTATACAAAATTAGGTTGGGTAATGCATTTTAACGGATTACCAGACAAAGATAAATCAGTTCCTTATTGGATGCAAAAAACATTTGATTATTTATGGTAAAAGTTCACATCATAGGAAAAGGTAAGTGGGGTTCAATCATTGAGAATGCAATCTCAGATATGGTAGAGTTTGTAAATCCATATGAAGCAGATTGGGTTATCATTTCAACACCAAACGACTTACATTACGAACAAACATTATTTTGGTTATCACAAGGTAAAAATGTATTTTGTGAAAAACCATTGACATTAACTTCAGAGAGTTTATGTAGTTTGTATGACTTGGCAAAAGACAATGAAGTAAAATTATATGTTGATGATGTATTTGATTGGAGAAATGATTATGAATTAAATGGAAAGGCAGATGTTTTTGAGTGGACTAAACCAAATAACAACAAAACTAATTTCTTGGAAAGATTAGCATATCATCACTTTTATATTTGGTTAAAAGATAAACAAGATTATAAAGTAAAATCAATAAATGGTGGAGATTACGGAAATTTCCAAGTATTATTGGAAGACGGAACAAGAGCAACATTTCAATACTCAACACGAGGAGAAGAATACGCACACATTATCAATAGAAAAGATATGGGTGGATATCAAGGAAATCCAATGAGAGATATGTTTAAGTCTATATTTGAAGATACAGCAGATTTAGGACAAAACAGAATCAACACTATGAATGCCACTTATCTATTGGAACAAGTTAGAAATGTTATTTATAAAAAAGCATTGGTTGTCGGTGCTGGTGTGTTTGGATTGACAAGTGCAATCGCATTATCACATAACGGATATGATGTTGTCGTAAGAGAAAAAGAAGATGACTTGATGAAAGGTGCATCATCTATCAATCAATACAGACTACACAAAGGTTATCATTATCCACGAAGTATTGAAACTGCACAAGAGTGTCAACGAGGATTACAAACATTTAAAAGAAAATATGAATCATCAGTAGTAAATGGAAATATACAACATTTATATTCCATATCATCAAAGGATTCATTGGTTAGTGGAGATGAATATAAAAACTTCTTAGAAAAAGTAGGATTGGAATACTATGAAAGAGAACCAATGCCAAATTGTGATTTAACCATACAGGCAAACGAAGAACTATTCAATCCAGAACAACTAATATTATCTTTACATAAAAAGTTATATTCATCAGGAGTTAAAGTGTATGTAAATTCAGAAGTAAAATCTCTTGATGAAGAAAAGTTTGATGTAGCGGTAATCGCAACTTACTCACAAATAAACCAATTGTTAGACGAGAAAAAAGAATATCAATTTGAAGTGTGTGAAAAGCCAGTCGTAAGATTACCAAAGATTTTTGAAAATTTAAGTGTAGTGGTAATGGACGGCCCTTTTATGTGTTTAGACCCGTATGTCAATAACTCTCACGTTTTGGGTAATGTAGTTCACGCCATACACGAAACCAACATAGGAACCAAACCTATCGTTAGTGAAGAATTAAAACCATATCTGAATAAAGGATTGATTAGAAATCCAAAGATTACCAAAATTGATAAATTTATCGAGAGTGGTAAAAAATATTTCGGAGATGAATTTGAAGACTTAGAACATATCGGTTCAATGTATACGATTAGAACCGTATTGAGTAATAGAGAACAAGATGATTCAAGACCTACATTAGTAGAAAAAATCAACGATAATGTTTATACATTATTTAGTGGTAAAATAGATACTTGTGTGGATGCGGCAAATCAATTAATACAAAGGATACAAAATGATTAAAATAGAACAAGGTAAAAAATACTTAGTCACCGGTGGAGCAGGATTTCTCGGTGGAGATTTGATTGAAAGGATAATCAATCAAGGTGGTAAAGTTGTTACGGTTTCTCGTAATGAGGGAAAACTAATTACATTGAAACAAAAATATCCAAATAGTTTAGAAATACACACAGGTGATATTTGTGATGAGTTCACACTACCAAGATTATTAAATGTAAAAAACGGCCCACAAATTACAGGTGTATTTCACTTAGCAGCATTCAAACACGTTGGATTAGCAGAAACACAATCTCGTGAGTGTGTTAGGTCAAATGTTCTCGGTAGTATGAATGTATTGGAACAATCAGTCAAGGCTAATGTAGAGTTTGTTATTGGTATCTCAACAGACAAGGCTGCACAAGTTGCTGGTGTATATGGAGCATCAAAATACTTAATGGAAAGATTATTCAATCAATTTGAAGTAGATTATCCAAATACTAAATTTAGAGTGGTTCGTTATGGTAATGTGTTGTATTCCACAGGTTCAGTATTGTGTTTGTGGAAAGACAAACTACAAAGAGGTGAAGAAGTTATCGTCACAGAACCAAGTGCAACAAGATTCTTTTGGACATTGGAACAGGCAGTTGATTTGATATTTGATTGTATGGAAAATGCAGTCGATAGTAAAATTCACTTTCCAAGTATGAAATCTATGAGAATAGATAACTTGTTGAAGGCGATGGCTGAAAAATATCTACCAGAAGGACAAGAACTCAAAGTAAAAGAAATCGGATTACAACCAGGTGAAAATCTACACGAGAAGATATTGGAACAAGGCCCATATTCAAACGAAGTAGATGAGTTTACCATTGAGGAAATCAAGGAGTTGATTTAATGGAAAATATTTTAGTATTTGGTGGTAATAGATTTGTTGGAAAAAAATTAGTTAAAAAACTAATTCAACAAGGATACAATGTAGATATATTCAACAGAAGTGGAACAGGTCAAGGCAATGTTATTCAAGGAGATAGAAATATCAAAGAAGATTTGGATAAAATAGACTTTACCAAATACCAAACTATTGTTGATATGTGTTTATTTTTTGAAAGTCAGTATGATTTGATTGAAAATCGTATCAATGAAGATACAAATTATATCTTTATGAGTAGTGGTGCGGCTGATTCAAAATACTCAAAATACTACGGAGATTACGGACACGATAAAAAACAAATAGAAAAAAGATTATCAAGTAGAAAACACAAAGTAATTAGACCAAGTTATATCGTGGGTAAAGGTAATCATAGGCCAAGATTAGGTTATTACGCAAATAAAATAATCAACAGAGAACACATTGAAATTGCCGGTAATGGACAAAACAAAATCAATATTGTGTTTGTTCAAGATGTCGTCAGTCAATTGATAAGATTGATAGAAGACAAAGATAGATTATTTGAAAGATGTATAATCACCGGAACCAACATTGAAGTTATTGATTTGATTTACAAAATAAATCAATATATTGAAAACGGAGAAGTTTTATTAGTTCAAGATGATGAAAAGGCCATATTCCCCAAAAATGAATTTACATTTGATAGTAGATATCCTATCGTAGATATTGACGGTGGAATAGGAGAATATCTAACTTGGTTTTACAATGAAGGAGCAAAACAATATGGATACTCTATATAGAGCAAAACCTTATATTCCAGAGGTTACACATAAATGGATATTAGATAAATACCAAACTATACTTGAAACAGGAGCATTAATTCAAGGACAACACGTCGGTGAGTTTGAAAAAGAAGCTTGTCAAATGTTCAATGTAAAGAATGCAATCGCAACCACATCTTGTGGAACAGGATTAGAAACCGTATTGTTGGCGAGTGGTATCACAAATAAAAAGTTTATCGTTCCAACACAGACATTTGCCGCAAGTGTCAATTGTATCATCAGAACAAACAACATACCATTAATCGTAGATGTTGATGAAACTACACAATGTTTATCATTGGATATCATCAAAGAAAATATGTCGGAAGATGTTGGTGGGGTGGTGTTGGTTCATATGTCAGGTTTGATTACACCAGAAATGGAAGAAATAGAAAACTATTGTAAAGAGTATGGATTGTTTTTAATCACAGATGATGCTCATAGTTATGGTGCAAAGTTAGGAGATAGATACGCTGGAACCTTTGGGGATGCCGGTGTATTTAGTTTTTATCCAAGTAAAATCATCACAACCGCCGAGGGTGGATTAATCACTACCAATAATGATGAATTGGCAGAAAAGTGTAGAGTGGTGAGAAATCACGGAACCAGAAGAAACGACGGAGAATATCAAGGATTAGATTATGGATACACTTGTGATATGGCTTCCACTAATTATCGTATGTCTGAGTTTCACGCAGTTCTTGGATTGGCACAGAACAAATGGTTAAATCATTTTATCGATAGAAGAAACGAAATAGCACAAATCTATAACGATAGATTGTCAAAGGTTGATTGGTTGGAAACACCATTTACAGATGATAATGTCAAACAAACTTATTGGCAATATATTGTCAAGATTACCGACGGGCGAGACAGAACAACTATGTTATTGTTGTTGTTAGACCAATACGAAATACCAACAGCAAATGCATATTCACCATTATGTCACGAACAAGAACTATATAAAGATTATTTAAGTCCAAAAGGATATAAAAATTCGGAAGACTTTATCACCAAGATATTCTCACTACCTATGTATGTTGAGATGACAGATGAACAAGTTCACTATATTTGTGATTGTATAGAAAAATTATGATAGTATCTATTCATCAACCAAATTATTTGCCTTGGTTAGGATTTTTTGACAAGATAAAACGAAGTGATGTTTTTGTTGTGTTTGATGATGTTCAATTTCCACGAGGAAAAAAACATTTCGGACATAGAAATCAAATCAAAACACAAAATGGAACAAAGTGGTTATCAGTTCCAATCAAGAATAAATCTGATATGGTTTCGTTCAATGATACGATTATCAATTATGATACCGATTGGCAAGAAGAACATTGTCATCAATTAGAATTGTGGTATGGTAAAACAAATAACTTCTTAGATTATTATGGGCCAATTAGAGAAATAATTCAAACAGAATATAATTCTCTAACACAATTATCTATGGAGTTGATAAAATATTTTATGAGAGAATTAAAAATAGATACACAAATAGTTTATTCATCATCAATCAGTAGTTTAGGGTTGACAGGTTCAGACAAGATAATGAATATATTGGAAAACTTAAACACAACCGATTATATCACAGGTTCAGGCCCAGGTTCTGAAAGATACATTGATGAAGAACAATTTAAAAAAAGAAATATCAATCTACATTGGCAAGACTACGAGTGTAAAAAATATAATCAGTTGTTTGGGGATTTCGTTCCCTATTTATCAATAGTGGATTTATTATTTAACCACGGAACAAAATCAAGAGAGGTTATATGAAAGATGTTGTAATGGCGATTGGAGCTCATCCAGACGATATAGAATTTGGTTGTGGTGGAACTCTAATCAATCACAAAGAATTTGGGGACAAAGTAATTTATGTTTGTATGACTGATACACAATCAGTTGATAAAACCAACAATAAAGTTATTCGTTCTCACGAACAATTAAAACAAGAAACAGAAAATGCAGCTACAATATTGGGTGTAGATGAATTGCATTATTTACCATTTACAGATTTAAATGTTCCATTTAGTTTGGAAAGTGTATCGGAATTGGAAAAACTTATCAAACAATATAAAGTAAATACAATCTATACACATTGGTCGGGTGATAGTAATCAAGACCATATCGCAACATTCAAAACAACAATGGCCGCAGCAAGATATGTTCCAAATGTATATTGTTATGAACAAATACCAATACCAAGACACACAGACAATCCTATGAGAGTAAATTCATATAGTGATATATCAAGAACATTTAGTTTAAAAATAGAGGCTTCGGAGTGTCATAAAAGTCAGTTTGAAAAATACAAAAAGGCTGGATTTGATGTAACGGAAAATTTAACCACATTGGCAAAATACCGAGGAATACAGGCAAATTGTATGTATGCCGAGGGATTTCAAGTAATTAAACAGGTTAGTTGGTAATGATAGTAAAGGCAAATCCAGAGTTTGGTATTGAATTAGCATTAGTTGTTCCTTATGCTTATCATCTACACACACAAGGTAAATTAGATACCGTAATAACATCAAAAGGTATGAAACCATTTTACTATTTTTGTGATGATGTAAGAGAAGAATTTGAACACAGAACTATTGATAATGGGGCTGCAGGACTTAATGAATTACCAAACAATTGGATACACGGAATCAATCCATTGGAAAAACCCGCAGTATTAAATTACGACGAGTGGACACCACCACCATACAAAGAACATTATGGATTAGGAACAGATAAAAAATCAGTATTCATTACAAACAAATTTAATTTAGAACACGGTGAAGAACCTTATGGATTTTTTGATATACAATGTTTATACGATATGTTCAGTTATCTAACGAGTTGTGGGTATGAAGTGATATACAAAAGAGCAACCAATCAAGAAGAACAATTCGCAATAGACCAAAATGAGATGAACTCTATTCACAAAGGATATCATAATATATCTGCAGATGTTGAGGGAATAGGAGTGATAACTGATAGAGATTTACCAAAATATATGGAAAGTGTAACATTGTTTGATGATTTAGTTCAAGACAATTACAACGAAACACAATTAAAAGTTATGTCAAATTGTGATTATTTCATATCGGTTTGTGGTGGTAATTCAATATTGTCAAGTTATTTCGGTGGAACTATGATATCTTATATTCACAAAGGAAAAGAATTAAGACCAGGTTATTTCGGAGAAGAAAGTTATTTTAGAAAATTATCTGGTGCAAATGTAATACCGGTTTATGATGTGATAGGAAAAGTCAATACAGAAACCTACAACCACAAAGTAAATCACACAGGCAAACAAGACTATACAGAATTATTAGAGGTGATAAAAAATGAAATTAAATAACAAGTATATTATCGGTTGTCATTGTATGTTTTACGAAATAGATATGGTGGAAGAATATCTAAACTCAGTTTATTTGGCATTGGAAGATATTGAAAACAAAGAAAATGTCAAAGTAGAAATGATGTGGAATCTATCTCAATATTTTGAGGAGTGTGAATCAGCAGAAAAATTATTCCAAATAGAATACAGACAAATATTAGAACTACAAGAAAAATATGGGTTTACGAGTTTATTTTACAAAGATGATAACAAACCATACACAATGGCAGATTATCGTAGAGAATTAAATAACCAATGTAATGAGTTTGATTATGTGATATGGGGTGAATCAGATTGTTTGATGCCAAGACAAATGTTCGGAGTATTGGAACAACTTATGGAACACTCTAAGTCTAACAATATCAATAGGTTTATCACAACTTTCGGTATTAGAAAAATGTGGGACGAGAGTTGGAAAGTATTGGAACACCCTGAATTTACCAATAAACCATATTACGATATGGATACCGAAGAAGACAAAAGATTGGCAGAATCATCACCTTGGTCAATCAGATATACAATGAGTCAAAAAGAAATGGACGAAGTAAATAACAAAACAACAGATTTAGATGTTCAAATGATATCGTATCCAAAGTTTGACGGAAGTGGGTTAGTGATATCATCAGACTTATTGAGAACAGGAGCAAATATTCCACCGGCAGTCTATATGAACGGAGACGATAGTGCATTTTTAGATAGTTGTAAATTACATATGGGACAGAATTACAGACAATATGTTGTAAAGAATATATTGAAAGTCCACAATAGAAATCACCCGAACAAAAGACATTATGTCAAAGGTGAAGACCAATCTCAAAACACACATTTTAAAAGAGCAACAAGAAATTGGTATAAAGAATTTAACGAGGTATCAAAAGGTAATTTAAATAAATTATTTTACTCACAAGAACCATTTAACAAAAAAGAGATAAAGAAATGAATTTAGTAGTAGCGATTGATGACCTACACCCACAACAAGGTTGGGGATGCGAGGGTGATGTCCAAGTTGATTATTTAAGTTCGTTAAATGACGAATTTGGTGTCAAATTCACCCTATTTTGTCCAAGTTATTATCATCATCAATATAAATTGACAAAAGACTGGGTATCGTATTGGAAACAATTTGATTGGGTAGAATTGGCAAATCACGGACATTATCACGACGTGAAAAAATATACCAAAGACCAAATAGGAGAACAAGAGTTCTTAGAATTAAATTTTGTAGAGGCAACAGAACGAATCCAAGAATCATTGGATATATGGAAACAATGTGGACACACACCAAAAGGATTTAGAGCTCCTGGTTGGGGTATACAACAAGAAGCAGCATACGCAGTAGGTAATTATTTCGAGTGGGTTGCGGGACACGAACAAATCAATCAAGGAATAGATTGGAATTGTGATAAGTATTTTGTAGGAGCAGACGGAATACACGAAACCAACAATATAAATCTATATGGAGAAACTTTTATGTTTCAATCACACATACAAGGAGATTGGAACGATAATGTTTGGAACGAGAAAAATTATTTACATTTTAAAAATGTAGTTCAATACTTATTATCAGAATATAAAGGGTTACAATTCAAAACAATATCAGAAATAAAATGACTGAATTAATAAAATCAATATTGGAAGAAACACCAGATAAATCTGAATGGGCAACCACTACATCTTTACAGATGAAACAAGACATTATAGATTGGTGTGGAGAAAAATTTAAGAATAAAAATGCACTTGAAATCGGTTCACATATCGGACAGACCACAAGAATATTAGGGTTATTATTTGATAAAGTTTACACAATCAATATGAACAAACCAAGTGGATTGTTTGAAATACAAGAAAATATCAAACAAGAAGATTATTATTTGTTAGACAAAGTAAATATAACAAATGAACAAGGACACAATTTTGATAATGTTTATCATATCACACAAGATGCATATCACCCACAAGGTTGGGCACCAGAAATACAAGATATAGAAGTAGTATTTATTGATTGTATTCACGGATATCACCAAGTCATTGAAGATATCGAAAGGTCAATACAGATTGGTGCAAAGTATTTAATATTTGATGACTATGGATTAGACTCAATGACAATGGGATATGATTTTAGTCAAAGTGTAAAGAAAGCAGTTGATGATTACATTAATTTAGGAATTATCAAATTAGAACAATATATTGGTTGGGAACAGGGTATTTGGAGTATTGGTGGAACAGATAAAAAACTATATGATAGGGAAGGATTGATATGTTCAATAGTGTAGTGTTTATATCAGAGAATCAAGTTCAAGGTAAAGTTCCAAGAGATTTCCCTAATCAAAGAACAGAATTTAGTTGGTCTATCGCATTAGACGCCGAGTGGTTACCAATAGGACAAACACCAACTAAAGAATATGATTTGGGTATTGTAATTATACCAAAGTCAAATCCAAACATCAATATAGATTTATACAGAAACTTTTGTGTAAATGTGGCAGTGATGCAAGAAGGCCCACATTGGTATTTTCAAGACTACACAATAGAACAACAATTTAATTATGTTGAAACACTACAAAAGGCAGATTGGGTGTATTGTCATAATAAATCAGATAGAAAATACTTTCGTGGATTGGGTTGTAAAGATGTAAGAGTGATGAGAAGTCTTATGATACCCGAAGGATTGACACCAAGAAAACACAAATGGAGAAAAAAAGAGTGGGAAAACACCACAATCATTGGTGGTAATTTTGTTAGTTGGTATGGTGGGTTTGATTCTTATATGGTGGCACGAGAAATAGATAGTAAGATTGTTGCACCTTCAATGGGTAGAAAACAACAACAAGAAAATTTAATACCAGACATAGAATATCTACCATATATGGCTTGGAGAGATTGGATAAAAAATTTAGGTAGATACAATATTGGAGTTCACTTGATGAGAACTCACGCCGCAGGAACTTTTGCACTCAATTGCAGCTGGACTTCGATTCCGTGCATTGGATATCGTGGACTTGATACTCAAGAACTATTACATCCAGACTTAACGGTGGATATAGGAGATTTACCAAAGGCAAAAAAACTAATAACAGATTTAAGACACGATATGGATTTTTACACACATTGTGCTAGAACAACCGAACATAACTTTGAGAAATACTATTCAGAAGAAGCTTGGTTAAAGAATTGGAAAAAAACTAATAAATTGTAGTCATTTTTTTTGTATCATTTATATTTATATATGAGGAGAATATGGGAAGAAAAAAGTTATATCATACAATAGAAGAAAAACGAGAAGCTAATAACAAATCTCGTAAGAAGTATTATGAAAAGAATAGGGAAAGAATTAACAAAGCCCGTATGGAAAAATATTATGCTGACAAAAAGAATCAAAACGAGAAGCAGTAATACGCTTTGGGTTGAATATGTTTATGAGTGTTGTGGTGAGAAGAAATGGATAAGAGAAAGTAGATATCTAAATGTGTATAAGAATAAGATTACCACTTGTAAATCTTGTCATTTAGAAAAGATGAGAGAAAATATACCACCATATACAGAAGAAAGAAGAATAGCAAGAGCTGAGTATTGGAAAGAAAATAATCCATCATTTAAGAGAAAGAATAGAGAGAAGATTAGTAAAAGAATGAGTGGAAATAACAATCCAGCGAAAGACAACGAAGTAAGAAAAAAGATTAGATTGAAAACAATAGAACAAAGAAAGAAAATGTTTGGAAACCACCAGCCTATGTATAATCCAAACTCAATACCAATCATTGAAGAATTTGGTAAGAAACACGGATATAATTTCCAACACGCTGAAAATGGTGGTGAGTATCATATAAAAGAATTAGGTTATTATGTTGATGGTTATGATAAAGAAAAAAATGTAGTCGTAGAGTATATGGAAAAACATCACAATCGTCAAAAAGAAAAAGACGAACAAAGAAAACAAGAGATAATTGATTTTCTTGGTTGTAAGTATCACGAAATATGGGAGTAATATGGCAGACGAAAGGCTAATAAGTTTTATTCAACCTTCAAGGAACAATCTTCGCTACTTGAAGTGGAGTTATAATAGTATTAGAAAACACTTGGGTTATAGACACGAAATATGTGTATTTTCAGATTATTCAACAGACGGCACGGTTGAGTGGTGTAAAGAAATATCAGAAAAAGACGCAAGATTTAAGTATATTGTAAATGACGGAACTTGGTTTGGAGAAAACAAAGGTGAACCAAGTCGTATGGGACACACTTTGGGATATGACAAATTAATAAACGAGGTTGCAACTAACGATATTGTATTGGTCTACCACGCAGATATGTACGCAATGCCAGGTCTTGACGAAGAAATATTAAAACATATCAAACCAGGTGTGGTTGTAAGTGGAACAAGAATAGAACCACCGTTGCATCCAGAGGGGCCGGAAAAGATTATACAAGATTTTGGTATTGAACCAGAAGAATTTCAAGAACACGAATTATTGAGTTGGTTTAATCGTTACGAACCAGAACAAGAAACTACCGAGGGAATATTCGCACCTTGGGCAATCTATAAAGAAGATTTCCAAAAAATAGGTGGACACGACCCATTGTTCGCACCACAATCCAAAGAAGATTCAGACATATTCAATAGGTTTATTTTAAATGGATATAAAATAGTTCAAACACGACGAGGTTGTGTATATCATATGACTTGTCGTGGTTCAAGATTTGCAGACGGAGCAAAAAGAAATCCTGACGGACAAGTATTTATGAAAAATAGAGAAACTGATGAGTGGTTGAAACAAAATGAACGCTCAACAAGAAACTTCATAAGAAAGTGGGGACATATGGTTCTACACGACCAATATCTAAAACCAATTATACCACCAAAATATATCATTGGATTTGAATTGACAAAACCTGCAGATATCAACACGATTAGATTGTTAGAACCTTGGTGTAGTTATTTGGTAGTTCCAGCTGCAGAAGAAATTGAACAATATATCAAAGAAGAACAACCAAATACCGATTATGATTTATCAAAAAGATTACACACAGATATACCGGATAATCCAATATATGATATCAAAGTTGTGTTTAATCCTTGGGAACTAAATCAAGGAAGATTTAATATATTACAACAACTACCAAACATTATTCGAGAAAGTGGTGAAGAAGGTGAAAGATTTGAATTAGATATATTCGATATATGGATAGAACAAATGATAGACCAACAAAGGAACAATATAATATGCAATGGAAATTAGTACATAAACAAAGTAATGAAATCGTGGATACGGTAGAAGCAGATTCAGATAATATAGAACAAGTAACAGAATACTTTAGAAAGAAAAAAAGAATTACAAGACAAACTCTTGATAAATTATACGAGGTCAAGAAATATGACAGAGATTGACCTACACGGATTTAAACACGAAGAAGTAGAAGATAAATTAGCAAATTTATTAATTCTACATTATAATATGGGAAACTTCCCATTAAAATTAATCACAGGCAATAGTGAAAAAATGAAAGAAATTGTTCGTGAAATAGTAAAAAAACACGGATTTGAAGAAGAAACATTTTGGAACGAAAATCCTGGAACAATAACACTAAGGAGTTAATATGGAAACCTTACAAATTTTAGGTTGGATTTATTTAGGTATGATGATAGGTGGTATCGGTGGAATAATGATTTTATCATTAGTATCAGCAGGTAAATATTCTGATATGGAGAGAGAAATAATTAATCTCAATATGAAAAATAAATTCTTACGAGATGAATTGTCAAAATCAGCATTCAAAGGTAAACCACAACCAAGAAAAAATAGAAATTGGAATAAAAAACCAGTCAAAAAATAAACGGATTTTGTGATTAGTGATATTTATAAGTGTATGACTAAACAAGAACAACAGGACTTAAAATTAATTGTATATCGTATGGACGAGGCAGACAAACGAGTGAATGCCTTACATAAAGAGTTCAAAAACGATTTACAAGAGTTACACGCCGATATAAAATTTATCAAAGAAAATCTATTCAATCCCGAAACAGGTCTATGGGCAGAAACCAAACTTAATTCTCAATTCAGAAAAAACACAACTATGTGGAGAGGAATTATCGGAGGTGGAGTTATTGCCGCATTAGTAGAAAGTTTTTGGGGTTTCTTTACAAAATAATCAAAAATAATACTTGACTTTTAGCGAAATTATTCATACATTATGGTATGATAATAATGATAAAAAGGAAACAATAAAATGGATATAGGAACTTTCGCTATTGGTTGTATGAATTACGAGAACGCTCGTAAAAATGGAAAATTAAAGGAACACGATTTAGAGTTCCAAAAGAAAACTGGTATTGGGCCAGAGTGGAATAACAATAAACCTATGACTGACGACGAGTGGAGAGATGCCCTTGAAGAAGATGGTCGTATGACTCGTGAAGAAATCAATGATTGGATTGATAGCTTCCATATGTAAAAAAAATAAAAAAAGACTTGACTTTAATATAAATTTATTTGTATATTAAGGTATGATAACAATGATAAAGGAAACAATATGTCTATAATATATGAAAAGAAATTTACTGACCCTAACGAGAAAATCGTTAGACAATTTACTAATTGTTGTGGAGCAAGTGATAAAGGAACTGAGTTCGGTATCGTTTGTCGTGGGTGTTGGGCACCGATTGAGGGTTATATGGCTGACGGAGATGATGCTCCCGAAGAATTTGAGAATTACATTACTAATGAAGTAATAATGAAAAAGTTTAGAGAGTTTGTCAATCAAGAGTGGAACACCTATATGGAGTGGCACGATTATATAATTGAGAAACATTTTGGAAAGGAGAATTAAATGGCAAGATATTTTGTAAATGTAACTATGGAGATTTTCAC
>Ga0208644_1001183_pt1 | contig 22305 bp, 9 predicted proteins | sample VirMetDEL_Nov_18_FD_184517 | JGI IMG/M metagenome (GOLD analysis project Ga0208644, IMG submission 184517) | Aqueous microbial communities from the Delaware River and Bay under freshwater to marine salinity gradient to study organic matter... | ecosystem: Environmental > Aquatic > Marine >...
AAGCTGCACCCTGTGTTGCGTTGTCCTCGACGCCAGTTAGACCAACATTACCTTGGTCCAAAGTATAACTACCACCCCCTGCGTTTGAAATGCTAAGAGACGTACCACTTAGATTTAGGGTTATTTGGCTATTTTGAAGGGTTGTGGTTGAAGTAAGCCCAGTGCCTCCTGTTGTTGCGCCTAATACTCCAGAAGTAATGTTGTCAGCGCTAGTTCCAGCTCCAACAACAACCCAGTTACCTGTACCTGTGCCAGTAGCTCGGTATAGTTTGTTTCCATTAGCGGTATCAACCCATAGGTCTCCGATAGCTAATGCTGAGGGTGCTGCAACTGCACTAAAAATAGTATTCTGTCTTTCGTTTACAACATTACCTAGATTCACACTTCCGGGGTCAAGAGTAGCTGTGGCGGCCCCAGCATTATTTAGACTAAGGGTTTGTCCAGTGAGATTAATAGATACTTCCGAATTCTTAACTGCAGTATCTCCTAAAGTAGAACCAGAGCTGTCTACTAAGTCTGTTCCGACTGTGGCGCCTAGAGTGCTCTTATCTCTGATAACTAACCAATCAATATAATAGGTTTGTCCAGAAACTGTTAAAATAGGTGAAAAGTATGTAGCCAAAACTAAAGAAGGGTCAAACTCATATGTAACTATAGAGTAATTAGTGTCATTGATAAACTGATTTCCACTTTGAGAAGTTCCATTCCTTGCTATAGCTCCCCAACTATTACCATTTTCTGTTATATAAGTTTTTCCTTGTATGGCAGAATCAGATGTGGAGCTAGTTATATAATCGGCACCTACAACCATAGCTTGAGTTCCGGAATCCGATTTTACTAATGCTGATATTTCATATATAGTATCCGGGTTTACTCTTATCATTGTTCCAGACATTCTACCGCCACCAGTCATTTTCGCTATGTCTCTAGTGAGAACATCTTTATAAGTTGGCTTTGATGGAGATGCCGATTGGTGCTGATATCCTGCTGGAGAGAAAACCCAATTAACATAATTATTCCAACCAGTTCCCCTAGTAGATGGATGAACTTGTGGAATTGACATAGAAGGATTAAAGTTAATAGCACTTAATTGAGAAATAACTAACTGGTCATTTCTAAGATCTATATTTTGTAGTAGATCTCCGGTTTCTCCGTATGTATTTTCTCCTGTTTGCGATATTGATTGAACTATATTTTGAAGATTATCTATTCCGTTACTATCTCCTCCTGATCTGTATCCCCAAGCAACAAAGTAATCATTAGTATTATCTCTACTATAAGAAGAAAAATTACCATTATTGTCTACTGACCAAAATGTATCTATAGACCTTTTATAAGTTACATTTATGAAATCTCCTGAATCCTGTCTATAGACTAAATAGAAGTGGTTATCATCAGAGTATCTTTTTCCACTGTAACCAGTAGGAGTATTGCTGCTTTCAAAAGGAGTTAGATGGTTATTTTCTGTGATTTGTTTTCTTGTACCATCAGGTAAAACATACATACCGGAGCTAATAAGAATTTCTCCAGGATCGGGGGAACCTGTACTTAGTTTATTTTCTGTCAGCTGAACGCTCCAGCCTCCTAAACCCCAATTTACATCTGGCGGTGGAACTAATACATCTGTTGGTAATGTCGTTTTAGTCGTTCTTATCTCTATGCTTGTGCCATCTGCCCCCGACAAGTTATCTATGTTGGCGTATTCTTGATATGAGTGTAAAGTAACAGGAAAACTACGAACTTTTCCAAAGTTGGAATTAGCTCCAGTAGTTACTAATTGTGCTCCAGTAATTTCAAAAGCAACCCATTTACCTACCTCACCATACCAAACAATAAGATCTCCGGCCTCTAACTGATAAAACAGGTTTCCTTGGTCATTATCATTCTCATCCAAATCACATATATGAAAATATGTTACAAATCCACCAGTTATGGAGGACCAAGTAGTGGTTCCTCCAGGATCACTAGCAGTAGACTTATTACCAAAGGCATACTGCCCTTGATCATTTACCGCAGTACTACCCGATTGCAAGTTATCATAAGAGAACGTAGAAGAAGTAGAAGGTACTGCTTCTTCATAAGTCTTAGGTCTTGACAGTCTAAATGTTACTGGTACGTTGTCTTGATTATCAGGATCTCCAGAACCCCTACTCTCTAGTGGGGTTACTGTGAATTGATTTGCGTTTGTTTGTATTCCATCAACATTGGTTATTCTATAGTCTGCCCACTGTGTATCGCTTATATAATATGTTATAATATCATTGACTTGAACAGTGTTTGTAAAGTAAGGCTCTTCCGAGCCCCCAGTAGTTGGAGTTGGATATAGCTGTATAACAGTGGCTTGAACAATATCTGTCCAAGTTTCTGTATACGTGTTATTATATTTAAAGGCGTATTCTCCACCCAGATTAGGTTCGGTAGCTTCCAAATCGTCATAGCCGAAGACTTCCGAAGCTCCCGAAACTCCTGGCTGCCCATCTGCCCCCTCATTAGAGGGAGCTATACTAATCTGCTCTACAAAAGTTACTTGGTTTCCAGAATTATCTTGTATGTAAATGGTTAGATCAAATGTAGCTAGTGCAGTTAGGTTTCCTGCGAAGTCACTTAAGGTAGCTGTTGTGCCTCCTGCTCCAGTAAAATTGGGTCCTGTAAGGGATAGTCCACTAGTTTCCGTAATACTTAGCTGATACTGTCCATTGATTAAACTTGAGTGACTAGCTGTTGGAGTGTTTGTTCGGAGAGTAAGTAGGTCTGCTCCTTGATATACTTGAAGAACTCCTCCACTATTTGTCCAAGTTTCATTTCCATCTTTATCTACGGGCACAACGTGAGAGCTATTAGTGTAGGTTACAGTAATAACATCTGACCCCTCCTGAATGCCCACGATAGTAAGACTATCGCTGGCTTCAACGGGGCTTCCGCCTGAACCCGCTTCTACTTGATAAGTATCAAAAAGGTTAGCTCCGGGAAAGCCCGGAGAAGCTATTACATATTCGTTATTAGTGTCCCAGTCTTGTACTACTGTTGCATCAGACAGGTTTGTAAACCGGTATTGAACCGCAGGAGAAGGCTCAAAGTTAGTCGGAGTAGCTGTAAGTGTTATGGTGGAATTATCAACTTCCGTGCCCGTATTATCGTAAGTTACAGCGTATCTATCCGATTCTAATCTGACAGCTTGAGCATCGAGAGCCACTGGAGGTTGGAATGCTCTAGATAGTCTCCAAGTAATATCTATAGAAGGAGACTCCGAGAGGTTGCCTGTTCCATCAGTCGAGTCGCTTTGTATAGTATTTACCGTCCATCTGTAAAAGTTTCCGGTCACTATCGCAGAGGCTGTTATTTCATACTGAACCCACTTACCAGAGCTTACATAGTATGTAAATGAATCTCCTACTCCTACTTGATCGAACAGTTCTGATCTATCTATTGAATTAGTGTCCACTTTATGTAGTCTTATTTCAGTTATAGATCCGTCAATAAGATCTGACCAAGTAGTTGTATAGCCCGAGGCTGTGCGGAATCCATACTGCCCGCTATCATCAGGAGAAGTTGTTTCTAAGTCATCATAAGTCATAAGAGTAGAAGCAGCCGGTAATCCGGGTCTAGCTTCTACTGACCTAGTAAAACTTATATCCATGTATCTTATTATTTCTTCGCCCAGGCTAGTCTTTATATAGGCTGTTATTCTGTATACAGTATTTTGGGTTAGATTACCAGAGAACTCTCCTATGGTAGCATAAACTGCTGGAGAATCTGAGGCACTTGTAACAGTAGGCTCAACCAAATTATTTCCAGATACTGTATTTATTCCTAACTGGTATTCCCCATTAGTTAGGCCCGTATGATCTGTGTAATTATTACCATTAGCCCCTAAACTAAATGGTGTGGCGCCCTCAAATACTTCAAATAGCCCACCACTTCCGGTCCAGTCATATTCTCCTTCATTGTTTATGGAAACAGTGTGGTTTGCATTAGTATATGATAGACTAATAGTTGGTGCTCCTGCCTGTAGACCAATAAGAGTTATAGTGTCGGTTGCTTCAACAGGACTTCCTCCTGAACCAGCCTCTACTTGAATACTTACTGATTCTTCTGCTACAGGTATATAAGCACTTACATCTACTGTATTATCGGTGTTCCAGTCTTGTATTACTGTTGAATCAGACAGGTCTGTAAATCTGTATTTAACCTGAGGAGAGGCTTCAAAGTTAATAGCAGTAGCTGTAAGTAAGGGGGTTCCCACTGTGTCTAGAGTACCATCTACAGCATTGTAAGCAAAAGCGTAGATACTGGATTCTAATTTTACAGCTTGAGCGTTAACACCGGCAGAACCGTCTGCCCCAACCTGAGAAAGAAGTCGTATGGTAGACCATTCTGTAGCTTGTATTGTATCTGTGGAGGTAGTATTGGCTGCTGTAGCTTGAGTTACCCATAAGTAAGGACCACCGCTTTCATCTGGAATGGTTGCGGTCCAGCCGTTGTCCGTAGTAAAATTTATATTACCAGTTTCAAAGGTGTAAGTAGTAACTCCTGCTGGTTTATTAGCTGGTGCTGTATTTATTAATGTTCTTTGATACACAAACACTGATGCAGTGTTTATTCCCGCACCAGTAAATAAAACTGGATCGGACCATTCATTGGCAGCAATACCATCAGCATCATTATTAGAAGCAGCAGTAGCTACGATAACATATAGAGGGTCCAATCCCTCTGGTATATCGGTAGTCCACCCATTGGTAGGAGAGCCAATCTGCACATTTCCGGTCGCAAAAGTATAAATTGTACCATCTGCCGGATTTGATGGGCTTGGCAGACCATCTGATCTTTGGTATAAATATACTGTTGCACTATTTATACCCGTTGTTCCTTGCTTAGACTTAGATATAGTATAATTCTTAAACAAAGTAACCGAAGGTGTATGGCCCGTATATACTGCCTGTAAGTTAAAAGTTACCCTGTCAGAAGTCCAATCAGGATCTTCTGATAAACTATAAACACCCTCGGAATCAATACTAAGTTCTAGTCCGTCTATAGTTCTAGTGGAGGGGCTGCCACTACCCCCAACTACCGAGTATTCTACGTCTCCTGAAGTGGTTACGTTTGTAAGTCCGTCGTACACATAGAATGTGCCTCCGGCGTCTCCTAATGCGGGGGTAGAGTCGGTTAACTGACCATCTGGATCTGCTGGCTCTTGATGGATTTCGTTATTTAAATACCCATTAATAGCTGCCTTACCCTCTGGAACCTTGATAATGCTGTATATTTTTGTTACAGATACTCCTTGATAAGTGGCAGTTAGTTCAAAAATTGCTTGATCACCCGTCCACTCGGCAGGAGAACCACTAAGAGAATATACCCCAGCAGAGTCTATAGACATTGTTAACCCGTCTACTGTTGCTGGAGAACCTACACTGAATGAAGGTGCGGGGGTGAGTGAATTTACTTCTTCTACTCCTTTGTATACTTTGAAGGTTCCTCCAGCATCATTAAAATCATTCAGTAAAACTCCGTCTTGGTCTGCTGCTTCAGCATGGGATTCATTAGTGAGGATTCCAGTTATAGGCTCTAAAGCTCTGGATAATCTTATTAATATAGGTATTGAAGGACTGGCACTTATATTACCAGTTCCATCCGTTTCATCATGCTCTACATAGTTTACTTCAAAGCCATATACAGATCCAGATTTAGCTAAAATATTTGTAACGCTGTAATCAATCCATCGACCATCACTATCATACCAAGTAATGTGGTCGTTAATCTGAATTTGTTCTAGTTCGGCTGAGCGATCCACTGAGTTGGAATCTTGCTCATGTAAAAATATAGCCTTGATTGATGGGGAGGTTCCTGCTTCTGCTGTAGCATTTCCCCAAGCATTTCCCTCTGCACCTGCGTCAGCATCATTTATAGTATCAGTAGATAATTGATACTGGCCGGCAGAAGAAACAACCCCCTGGAAATCGTCATAGTCTAATAGAACAGTAGCCCCGGGTAGTCCAGGTCTTCCGTCTGGCCCTGTGGCTCCATCTGAGATGGCTGTGATAGTAACGTTATCTGAGGTTTCGGAAGAATAAGGAGAAACCCCATCGGTCACTTCGACAGTATAAGTTGTTATTGTATCTACTGCGGGTAGATCTAGTTCGGAAATGACATATGTATTATCAGTGCTCCAGTCTTGTTTTACTGTTGGAGTGCCTGTAATGTCTAAGAACCTATATTGTATGGGAGAGCCTAATCCCGCAGAAGGTGTAGCAGTAAGAGTAATATTATTGGCCGGACTTACATCTATTAAAGCTCCAGTACCATCATACTTAGATACATAACTACTAGCAACCAAGTTTACTGTTTCTGCATCTCTTCCTCTACTTATTGCAATTATAGTTACTTGGTCACTAGCTTCAGAAGCATAAGGAGATTCTGATGCGTCAGTAGCCTCTACTGTATATATTAAAGACTCTCCTGGAGCGGGTAAATCTAGTTCGGGAATGACATATGTATTATCAGTGCTCCAGTCTTGTTTTACCTCTGGTGAAACACCGGAATTATCTATAAATCTATACCTAACATCGGAGGGTAACCCTTCGGTTACTCCTAGTCCTCCTCCGGGGGTTGCAGTAAGAGTAATATTATTGTCGGGACTTTCAATTTCAAGTAAACCGTCTCCATCGTATTGTGCCACATAACTACTAGCAACTAAGTTTACTGTTTCTGCTTCTAGAGCCTCGTCGGAGGTTACTAGTGTTAAAATTAAAGTTTGTATACTATAGACTTCTGTGGAGCCTTCTGCTGTAATTCTTGATACCAAAAGATCTTTATCTGACTGAGGAACCAAGGACTGCTTAAATGCAAAACTTCCAGTAAATACCTTTGTAACAGGTAAAACAGTATACAATTCTGTATCACTTACTACACTTTCCACTCTAGAATACCAAGCATCCCCCGTAAAGGTTCCTGGAGTATTTACGGTAGAAAATCGAATAAGATCCCCAGAACTAAAATCTGTTGTAAAAGAAGTTCCAGAGCCAATTACTTTAGATCTGTTTAATGTGGTTGTAATAGTTCCAGAAACATTCTGCAAACCATTAGATGCGTCCCCAAGAGGGCCCCACCAGCTGGCACTACCATAAACTTCTGGAGCTACTGCCCCAGCAGATGAAGCATACCAAGAAGTATCTGTTACAACCTCCACAGCCTTAAAAGCATCCACGGGGCTAGTTGTAGTTTCTGAGTGGTCATAATATAGATAAGCTGTTTCACCGTCAACTAAAGATCCATAATCTAAAGTTACAACTGAATCTACAGTTACGGTGTCTTTGGCTGGGTTCTCTATTGTAAAAGCGGCCGGAGCTATATTTACCTCTCCAGTAGCACTATCTATAGAGGGTAACCTGTTAATAATTCCAAGAGAAGACACCCGGTCAAAAACAGCTTGTTCAGTGTTTAATTCTTTAACTAAAGTTATCTCTCTTTGGGCCCAGTCACTTTTTTCGTTGTTGGGCCCAACGGTTCGTACTTTAAGAAGATATGTTTGTCCTGCCGCAAGACCCGTGTAGCTAAGAGAAGTCCCATAAGTTCTAGCAATTTTTTTATTATCTAACTGCACTTCAAAATAGTTTAAATATCTATAAGGAAGGGTTTCAAATCCTCTGTCTTCCACAACCGAATCTTTTGGATGACTATATGCTCGAGTTGTATAAAATGCTCTCTTAACTCCTGTTAATTCTCCTGTGGACTTACCGTCGTAAGAAAAAAACTCTTTAACCGTCCCATTTCCAGTTAGTATAGCACCTACACCACCTCCGGTCTTGAAGCCAGCTGAGCTAGCAACAGATATTGTTCCGTTATTTATCTCACTTAGGGAGGTGGAAAGTGTGGTTGTAGCATCAACTGTTTCGGAAGGTATTTTTTCTTCTGGAGGAGTCCAATAGGCTGTAGCTATAGGGCTTAATTCTTCCGGATCTTCTATGGAGCTTTCTGCTCCTCCGGTTAGTTCGTAAGCCAAGCCAAGCTCATCAGGAGCAGGAACATACCCCGGAACCTTAATAGGGTCTCCCAGATTAGGATCATAATTAGAGGGATAACCAAAATCAATTATAGTATATTTTGTTGCATCATATAAAGAAGCTATAATTGCATACTCGCCCTCTTCTTGTTCTTCTATACCTAAAACCCTATACTGTTTGAAATTGCTTAGTTCTAGATCTTCTGATACATTTGCCGCATCAGTGCTTAAAGCCCAGATAGAGTCTGGCTCAGGAATTTGTGAAAAGCCAGAAGTTAATTGAATAACATTACCGCTAGAAGACGATTCATCTACTTCAGCTGACTGTATATGTCCTTTGTCGGACCAATATACCTGAACCCTATTTCCAGAATCATCAGTAGCGTCGGCCGCGTCTTCTTTGCTAGTAATACTTGATATTAGTTGCCCTGTTTTATAGAGGGTGGAAGATATGGTTGCATCTTTGTCTTGAGCTAAGTAGGCTGCTCCCCCTGAAAAATAAACATGTAATATATAAGAGCTTCCGCTAAGAAGAGTAACTTCTCTGTCTAAGTGTATGGTATTTGCATCGGGTGTAGGGTTTTCTAGAACATTAGCTTGATCATTACTTATTCTACCACTATACTCAACGAAAGATCTTTCTTGATCTTGAACATTTATAATATCACCTGGTAGTATGAAAGAGCCATTAGATCCCGTTTCGAATTTAATAACCTCATTCTCTCTAGCATTGGTTTCCAAGTACCACTTACCAGCTCTAATTGCTTGTCCCTTACTAGTACAACCAAAAGCTACTATATTGTCAGATAATATAGCATTTTTCTCAGCTATCGATTCTAAGTCGTCTACTACTATTGCTTCGCTAGAATAAGCCTTTTCTGGATTTCTCCAAGTCACATTCACCCTATTTCTAGTAACTCTGGAAGACTGTCCTTCGTATGTAAACATTCCATTGATTACATTTCCCTGTGTAAAATTAAAGACAGGCTCTTTTAAAGAGTCCTGTATTGCTACTACCTGACCATCTAGCCAATATAAAATTCCTCGAAATACAGTAGCTAAATCTTTTAATACCTTATAGGCTTCTTGTCTACTCTCTATTATTACATTAGTTGTAAATCTTGGTTCTTCTCCACCTTCCCCATTAGGAACTAATTCGTCGCAATACTGAGCTATTTGATAAAGAGAATATACATCTATAAGATCTTTCTCTATGAAATCCCCCAATCCGTAAACCGGGTTAGTCAGAATATCATAAAATACCCAAGCAGGATTATCACAATAAACTTTTTTACGATTTGCTACTGAACTACCGGGTTCTCCTCTAAAGAGCCCATTCCAGTCTTGTTCAGACCCGGTGTTTGCTCCGGTTGTAACGTTTCTAGTATAGAGAGCATTAAAACCATCATTTTCATCTCTAGTTATATAGTTCGTAGGTACTTTTATTAGTTTACCTTTTACTAAATATGACCTGCTTGGTGGCTGTGAAAAATCTTTTGCTGAATACTGGACAATACCATATGCAGTTCCTCTATAATTTAGATGATCTACAACCTGAGCTTGAACACCTTTTAATGTAGTGTCTCTAGTCCTATTATACTGCTCTGATTGCCCGGAATCAGAAGTTACTTTTTTAATCTCTACTTGCCAATCAGTAAAGGGTTGAAACTGTTGAACATCAAAAGCAAACTGAACTGAATAGGGTTTCTTTGTTTTTGCTTCAAAATATCCCCTACCGGCAGGATTTTCTGGGTCTGGGTTGTTGCGACCTACAACTAAAACTGGGTCTGATAGTGTATTGTCTCCTTCTCTCTGATATCTAAAGAATATTTGAATCTCTACAGGCTGTTGATACTCTCTTCCAGTATTTTCACTAGTAGATATTAAGGATGGACCCTCTATAGTTACTGTAAATCTATCAATATCTGAAGCATTTGCTATATTCATTGAATTAGGATTCACAAATGTGCTACTAGCTGTTCCCCCAGTAAAATCAGCATGCTGCTTTAAGGCTTCATTTGTACTATATAAGTAAGAAGCGGTGCTGTATCCTCCACTAGAGGGTTGATATCTCTGGGTTAAGCTTCCGTTAAAAAAAGATAAAGAAGATCCTTCAAAGTTCCAAGGGTTATTTAGTTCATCTATTCTGCTATACGTAGAACTAAAAACTATCCTGGCATTTGTTACATTCTTTAATACAGCATCAGTTAGCGTCATAGTGTTGCTGCTAAAATCTGTAAGAACGGACGTTTCCCAATTAGAATATAAGGTGCCCGCATTGACTGAGAAAGTTCCTGAAATAGGTGATTGAGAATTTAGACGTGCTTCCCTGGGACCATCTACATAAGAAATTGGAGCTGTAAAAAATTGACCATCTTCTGATAAAAACTCTAGTTGGTTGCTTTTAAGGACCCCCAAATCCTCCTCATAGGTTCGTTCTTGATTGCTTGAAAAATAATCGGAGTTAGTTGTAACAACATTTGAACCAGCAGAAAGAGTAAAAATTGTACTCCCAGGATCTTTGCCCGCACCCTCTATCACTACTTGTCTATATGATTCTTCCTCTGACTCGGGCAGACTTCCGCTAACTGTTAATGAGGTTCCTGAAGCATTGGCTGTAAGGACGGTATTTGCACCTTGAGCACCATATAAAAAATCAGTGTCTCCACTAGCTAAAGGTGTGTTATTTAGGAATACTGATCTGGGACCGTTAACGAGGCCTTCTATTTCTCCCTCGGCTATTAGATCATATATTACTGCATACTGCTGTTTTGACAAGCCTGTTGAGGTTGTTTCTGACTGAACATCTACTATAGTTTGTTCACTGTTCTGATTATTGTTGTTATTTTCTTGCCTGTCAGCAAGATCTTGTGCTACTGATTCTCCGCTTGCGTTTAAGTTGATGCCAATTGGATTCATTATTCTTTACTCCGTTCTTCCTTTCTCGCTATGGAGCAGGTGCAAAATTACTGTTTCTATTAGCCACTTCTAATATAGTTTTTATATTATTGGGTGACTGATAAGTCCAACTACTACTAATTGGCCTTGTTAATACATAATTTACTGATATAGGTTTACCAGCTACCTCTAATTGTCCGTATATAACAGGAACAGGTAGACCTTCTTTAATACTATTTACTCCTCCCCCGAATAAATAACTTTCTTGCTCTACTTGGTCCCTACCAGGCTCAGGAACTAGCATTTCTTGAATGCCTCCCATAACTAGGGATAACCCTAGTCCTGCTACAGCCATTCCAACACCAGTTAACTGACTACCAACAATAGCCGTTGAAAAAGCAGTTTCTCCTATAACTGATGATGCAAGAAGACCAGCCCCACCCATCGTACCAGCCGCCACTAAAGCCCACCCAACTGTTGCTAGAAGTATTGCTCCTACTATAATTTTACCCACAGATCCTGCTCCTGCGGGAACGGGAGTAATAATAACATCATTTTCTGACAAAGATAATTGTAGTTCTTCCTCTCCTATGAAATCCTCTCCGCGTTGTATAGTGAAGTTAACGCCCTTTTTAGTTAAATCAGTAATATATTCACGAAAGCCCTTTCTTTGGCATCCAATCAAATTAAATATATCTTTGATCCGGGGCACAGACATGTCCCACTCTTCGCCAAACTTACTGCCCAGCTCACCCATTAAATAAACTTTCATGTTTTAATATCCTAGTTTTAAATTTTGCCCACAGTGGGTACAAACTTTGTATTGCCGATAATCTGTTCTCTGTATGATGTAGTATCTTTCCATTACCTAAATAAACAGCGCAATGATTTTCAACTGGCGCTCTTATTTTAAATAGTATTACATTACCAACTGATAAATCTGATACCTCTTTAAATCCAAACTCTGGAAAATTAGAAAAGTAATTGACTTGCTCATAAGTATCATACTCTCTATCTTCCCACTCTATACTCATATTGTAGTGCATTTTATAGTAGTCTGAAACTAGAGTTAAGCAGTCATATCTCTTCCAAATATAAGGTCTACCCTCTAAAGGCTTAACATGGTTCCAATTACCGTCAATATCTACTATAATATAATCCAAATTCATAGCATTGCATTGTATTAGATCATTCTGACTGGCTTTTACAGGTTCATCTATATGGCTGTGAACTATTGCTAATATTCTTTGACTTAGTGCTTGCTTAGTATAATCTTTGGGATCCATCTGAAATGTATCGTTAGTTTCAGATATATTAACCATTGGAGTCCAAATTATGTTTTTTCCCCTTTTACCTATTATGCCGCAACACTCTCTTGGGTAGCACTGTTTAGCATATTCTAGTATATCAGGCTGAAAGTCCTGGAAATCCACCAAAAGGTATCTCCTTATCGCTAATTTTTGTAACATCAGGCTTTCCACCACCACCAGCCGTAGTCCACCTCGCACAGTATCTAGAATTACATGCTCTTAAACTCTTGGAGCATTGGTCTCCTTTTATCCAGCCACTGTTACCCGCAGATGGAGCAGGACTACCAGATACCGTTTTATCTTTTACCCTATATACTTTATCGTCGCTTAGAGCATATTCATTGTATCTAGGATCTGTATATGCATTAAAAGTTTGACCTGCGCTAAAACCAGTATACAATCTAACCTGCCTAACTCTGGGGTTTGTACTAGATAAGGTTCCGGGACTAGTATACGTTCCTCTGGCTTGCCAATAGTCTTTTAAGGTTCCAGCAGCAGATAAAGTTCCATCTGCATTAACTTTTTGTATTCTTGAGGTATCTGCATTTGTGCTATATATTTGATTTTCAGTTATAGTACCCCCACTGTGGGCGGTTACACCCGTGGAGTTAGAAATTAAGGGTTCGTCATCTTTGTTGAAGTATACATTTCTATTTGTGCCCCCTATATTTATAATACCCTTCTGACTCCAACTACAAGCTCCTTGTTTATCAGCAGCTGCTACTTCTGGTGCAGCCCCTTGATACTTCCAGCTGCAAGAGTTTCCAAGAATTACTCTTTTTGGTAGCTTTATACCAGCCAAATCAAATGGGGAAGCTAATTCAAACTGCACTTGTAATATGGATTCTTCAGCTATTCGGTCTATAAAATACATCTGCACCGGCATTTCCACAGCAGGATCGCTGGTGTCATTATCATATAGGTATTTTTCTAGAGTTCTTCTTCTGTATATCTTTTTTCCAAGCAAGTCTTTGTTTTGTAAACCGCCCAAAGCGTCTGAAAAAGTGGTTAATATATTGGCCACTGTTAGCTTAGGTCTAGCACTAGGACCATCAGACTGTAAAGAGAAACCCTCTCCCTGAATTGGCATAGCCTCGTAGGTATTTATGGGAGTTCCTCCGGCTCTGGGCCTAAACTGAATTTCTCCCAAATCTGAATCTAAGCCAGAATAAAAATACGCAAAATTACCAGAAGACAGCTCCAATTCCCACAACTCTACTTGAGCTGAAACTGATTGTTTCTGTAGGTCATCATTTAAATCATCAATATTAGCCACTATTTAAGCCTCATATACTCGTCTAAAGGTTGCTGTTAAAGATCTAACACCTGAGTTAGGGGTTGTAACGTCCCAAGATTCGCAAACAACAACTATATCTTGTGTAGGGCTGGGACCATTTGAATCTTCATCTCTAAATATTAATGTATCCGTAGAGTTTAGCTCCTCAAAAAAGCTATTTAAATCATCAATCTCAGTATCTGGTCTATTAACAAAGGAAAGAGTATATGTTTCTTGAATGTTATTTATTCCTATGGGTTTTCTTTGCTCGTACCCATCCCCAAATTTAGTTACTCTAATATTAGGCTTTCTAGTTCTCTTATAGTTTCTATCAGGAACTACGGGACGGGTAAATCCATCTATAAATGATCCTGATGACTGAAGTAATCCTATAGCCATTACCTACTACTCCTACCATATGGACTTAAAACTCCTCCTGGACGTTGCTGATCTTGTAGTTCTCTCTTAACTGCCCCTGCTATTAGTCTGCCTAACATGGCTGAATTTTGTCCCCGAGACTCTTCATTCTCCCCAGACACCTGACCACCCTCCATATTAATGTTAACGGACACGTTGTTGTTTTGTTGTCCAGATGAACCAGACATATCTACAGGTATTCTTCTTCCATCAGGGAGTGGAACCACAGCCTCATTAGACTTTCCTTCTCCTATTAGACCAAGGGTGGGCTGTTTTACTATACCCCCTTCGGCCATTGCTCTAAATCCTCCAGTATATCCACCGTTTGCGAATCCGAATATACTAGCGATTCCTCCTAATACTGGGCCTACTCCGGGTATAAGGCTTAGTAAACCACCTAATCCGCCTCCGCCCATTCCGCCGAAGAGACCCCCCAAGTTCTGGAATATACCCCCAAGGCCCCCTAGAAGTCCATCGAATATTCCTCCAAAACCCTCGAGTCCTCCCTTAAAAATATCCCCAAATCCTTTTAAGAATCCGCCATCTTTTGAGAATAGGCCACTAATCTTTTTACCGAAGCCACCAAAAGCCCCTTTCAGCTTACCAATAAATCCAGTGCCTTGTGCTGCGGCTTGAGCCTGGTCTCCAACAGGTGTGGTACCAGCTCCAGGAACAGGAGGATCTGCTAAGAGTTCTCCCGTTTCTGAGTTTTGTAGTCCTTGATCTACCAAATTAGAATCTAATTTTGGTATATCTTCGCCTAATGCTGAGGGCTTGATCTCTTGAGAAGCCCCAGAAAAAGCTTGTACTAGCCTATCAGTTGCAGCATTTATACATTCACATATCTTACCTGCACCCTCTACAGTAACTTGGGAAATAGCTTGGGTTTGCTCGGCAATTTTTTGGGTTTGGCTCTCCACCTTCATATTCTGATCTTCAAGCTTTTGGTTAGTTGATGTTGACTGAACTACTTGATTGATTGCTTCCAATTTGCTCTCATTGATATTATCAGAAATATCTTTAAAAACAGAAGTATCTTGAAGAGGGCCTTGAAGAGGGCCTTGATCTTGAAAAATAGGTGTAAAGCTAAGAGGATCATTTTGTAGGCTCTGTAATGGCCCAACTACGGGAAGCGAATCTTCTTCATTATTCCGCGAATAAACCTTTTTGTAGAAGTCATCTACTTCAGCCCCATACACTCCCGGAAAATTGACGACGGCGTTAAAGAAGTCAGATACCTTTTCACCCAACCACTTAGCACTGTTCAGGTAAACGTCGTCGCTTGGAGGTGTTTCCATATCAGGGACTGTTCCCCCATTAGGGACGTCCGGCATTGCAGGGCCGCCCGCCATTGCAGATTTTAAATTGTCTGCGGCACTTGAAATTGCAGCTGCAACTATGTTACCTGCATCAATTAATGAATCAGATAGTTTAGTTGGTAAATCAGAATTAGATATAGTCTTAGCTGCCTCTACTGCTGCAGAATTAAGAGCCTCTTTTAGTTGCTCGGCATTGGCTATATCTGCTCGTTTTCGCTCCTCGGCAGCCCTATTATCAGCCTCTTGCCTAGCCGCCAAATTTTGGTCTTGGGAGTCTATTAATTCTGCTACTCTATCTTGAAAAGCTTGTCCGGCCTCTTCCATTTTTCTAGCGCTTTCTTGCTCAGATGTCTCGAATCCTAGACCAACAAGTATCTTATTTGTAGCTATTTCGGATAGCTGCTTAGTTACAGCTTTACCTATACCTAGAGTTGCTTTAAGAAATGCATCTTTTAGGCTAGTTTCATCTCCGAGTATAAAACCTTCAATGGCTCCTGAAAGCTCTTTTTCCAAAGAATCTCTTGCTGATTTAGCTAATAAACCTAACTCGCTGTTAGATTGCCTATATAATTCTAATATATCTTCTAGGGCTTTTTTATTGGCTTCTAGTGAGGCTACTCTTTCTGCCCCAGCCCTTATTTCCTGGGTCGATGATGCGTTATTTAGAGCAATAAAAGCCTCTCGTAGCTTTAAGTCTTCTTTTTGTATATCTAAGGTCTGCTTGATTATATTTAGCCTTGTTTTGGCAAACTTAGAAGTTATTGGACCTAGTTTAGCTAATTTCTTTTGTTCTACAGTAAACCTTATGGTTTTAGCGTTTAGCGCTTGCTGTTCATTTACAATATCTTTTAAAGTATTCTTTAGTTTTTGCAGATTTGAGACTCCAGCTAGTTCTGCTGCTGTTTTTCCGCTTTTTGCAAACTCTTTGTTTAGCTGTTTAGCTGCATCCGCTGCTTCCTGAGTTTGTTCTTCTAGCCTTATTATTGATGATAATAAATCCTGAGAATTAAAGTTTCCCTCTTGTAAAGACTTAGAAACATCCAGACCAGCTTGTGCTGCTGCTTTCTGCTCTGCCACTGCTTTAGTTGCACTTTCTTCAATATCCCTGAATGATTCTTTAAGTTTTTGTGCGTCTCCACCAGATTCTAAAATAGCCTGAGCGAATGGGGCATAAGCTGCTCCTCCCTTCTTTACTATTCGTATTATATCTTCAAACTGCTGAGAGGTATCCTTGTTAGCCCTGCCCAGTTCTACTGCTTTTTCCACCAAAGAGCTTAATGGGGAGGTTCTTAGAGCTTCTAACGTTACGCTCATTACTCTAGATGCTGTGCCAGCCCCCTCTATCGCGTCAGACGCCCTACGAGCAGTGTCTGATGCTTTTACTAAGGCTTCATTCAATTCACTGGTTAAAGCTTCTAACCTCTTGGTTTCCCTAGCTGCTTCCTGCATTCCCTTGAAGTACTCACCAACGCCAGTGTCTTCAAACTGGTCAGCAAAGGTAAATTTTTGGGTGCTTCCTCCAAGTAATCCAGATATTTTATTAAAAACGCCTTGAAAAAAATTAAGTATACTTTGAGCTACATCAAATGCATTAGACTTTAGTTCTTGATATAAATCTATTATTAAAAATGCTGTAGATATAAGAGCGAAAGGTACGAATGCTTTATTAATTGCGTTTCCAATCTTTGCCGCAGCTTTGCCTATAACATTTGCGGCACCGATAACGGCGGCCTGGGCACCTTTCCATACTACTTTAAATCCAGCACCGAATTTTTGCCATGCAGTTAAGCTCTTTGTGGCAGCCATTTCATTAACTACTACTACTTGCTGCATAGCAGCTTGTACAGCTAAAACTATTTCTCTGCTATACCCTTTAAATTTTCCTTTTGTTATGTTTCCTCGTTCATCTACGTTCTTAAGTGCAGCAGTAACACTTCTTTCTAACCCTTTGAAAGCCCTTCCACCCGTATCTCCAGCTAAGATTTTATCTACTGATTTAGAGGCCCCTTTTAAGGGGCCCAGGGCTGTTTGTAGGCCTTTGAATGCATCCTTTTGTCTTTTCTTAACATCTTTGAAAGAATCTATCAATGTTTTTAGATCTGTTTTAGACTGTTCAAACCCTTCTTTAGCACTACCGAAAACGCTAGTAAAACTCTTTTTAAGGTCATCTAATGGTAATACGGTTTTTAATATAGCAACCGATAAGCCCCCGAATAAGATTACAGCGGATGTAACATTATTATTTATTACATTAGCTAATCCTGTGAATAGGGGTAATATTCCTGACTGTATGCTTTTTGCAATATCATCGAAAGTAGTTGCTAACTTAATGAAAGCATTATCTTGAGGATCTGTTTCTCCAAACAATTCGTTTAATTGCCTTTGGGTTTCTACAGCTACGGCTTGTGATCTTTCATAAGCAGTTAAATCTTTGGCAGCTTTACCTATTTGAGTCGCATATTTTCTAGTAGCGTCTTCTAATCTTAGCGTTATACCCAATTCATCCAATAATTCTGGTTCTGCTTTAGAAACACCCCGCACCAGTCTATCAAAAGCGTCCGAAAAGTCCCTACCTAAAGCGGTGGAAGCCTTTCTAGCTCCTATGGCCAAATCGTTTAATACTTTAGGGGAGAATCCCTTTGCCAAACCAACAGCTGCGGCAGATGCTGCTTCTTTAAATGTTAGTAGTTGTCCCGAAGCGTCCCTGAGAGACTCTGTTACGGAGGCTAATGAAGTACCTGTTGTGGCTGCGAATTGCTCTTGAGACTTAGCTAGATTTTCAATATCAGCAGCTCTTTTAAAGAATGTAAATGCTGCTGTAAGTGCGAATACGTTGGCAGCCAATCCTGCGTATACACTTACCAATCCGCCCATGCCTTGAGACATTTTAGCAAATCCCTTAGTGGTATTGCTAGTAATACCTCCAGTGCCCTTAAGATTTCTATCCAGCTCGCCTGTTTTCTTCTTAAGTTTATCAGTTTTAGTTGCAGCCTCATCAACCTCGGCCGATAATTTTTCCATAGAGCTGGCTACGAGCTTTGCCCCACCCTTATCATCAACTATTATCTGAAACTCTATAACATTCTTGGCCATTAAACTTTCACATTATGAGCATATTTGCCCGCATTGGCTTTACGTTCAGCAATTTTTCTTTGCTTTTCCTGTTTATCAGCCATATGTTTAGAATACTTAGATTCTATTTGGGACGTAAAAAATACTACAGTTTTCTTATCGTCTATATCATGTAGATTAAGGAAAAAATCTATAGGAGACCAATCTTTTCCTAAGTAGCTTCCACTCATTCCATCCCACCTATCAGGCAAAAGGTTGAAAATTGTAAAAGCCCACTGAACTTCTTCGGGGAATACATCCAAGGATATTGGTAATCTGGCGGGGTCGGGCTCTTGCCCTAATTGCTCGCACATAGCGAGATATTTTTCTACCGATATAGTTTGCTCTTGACTTAAAGATTTTTCAATTAATTCTAAGCAAGCCTCTACTTGCTCTTGGTAAAATTTTCTAAGTCACCAACAGTATCTGTAACCCACTCATCAAAGTTGCTAGAATTGCGCATTAACATTTCTGCCTCTTCTGGGGAGTAGTCTAACTCGATATCGGGGTCCATGCCAGCAGTATCCACTAATAGAAACTCTTCTAAGTATGATAGCTTTAAGCCAGACCACCCTTTAATTACAGCTGCAACATACTCAACTAAAAATTTATCCTCATCTAATACTTCTTCTGGCTGACGGGTTTTCCTGTCAAATTTTGTAGAAACGCATCTCTTGCGCAACTTTACCAGTTCTTCCCTTCCTAAGTAACATAGTGATACACTGAATCCCGGCATTCCAGGAAAATCAATACCCACTGTTTTAGAGGGTTGAATAAGAGTTTTTAGTGAAATATCGCTCATTGTAAAAAACCTTTTTTATTATAGAAAAAATAGGGGAGCCGTAGCTCCCCCACGATTTTTATAGTATAACACTCCACTACCAAAGTGTCAAGAACTATTTTTTTAAAGGTCTTAAGCCTTATAAATAATAGTTGCTTCGTTTGTGCTATCTACATTTCCATCTGCAACCTGTCCGTGGAATGTTACATCCAAAGTCAACAAATCTTCTACATTGATTACAGGAACCTCAAGGTGTGCTGTAGGCAATGCAAAAGCTAGTCGAGGACCCGAAGAACTTCCACCGATGTTAATTGTCATATCAAACACATTACGAACAGTAGAAGTATCTGATACCAAATCTGCGAATAATTCTCCAGATTTACTGTTTGCTTGGTCATTATCCAAGTAGCATGTAACATTTCCTGATATTGCGCGAGCGCCAGTAATATTAGCTAAGGGAATATTTACTAGGCCAAGCTCTTCCGGGACTAGATAGTTAATATTGTTTTCAAAGGTGATACTTCCGCCCGTGAGTACAATATTGTATAAGTCTGCGGGAGAAGGATCGCCCGGAGAAGTATCTCCTGCATTGGGTGGGTTCCCTATTGCTGCATCAGTTCTGGTCAGATCCAAGGTAGATATTCTGTTACGAATAAAGTTTCCAGTGTCTGTGATACCTTCTGTAATCGTAATTGTGGGAATGGTAGTAGTATTATCAATAACCTGCTTACCAAAACCAGACCACTGAATTGTAGCAATGCCGTCAATATCGAAATCAATTGTAGCACTATTTACTACTGCTTCAGTTACTTTATAAACTTGATCTGGTGCTCCAGCAGTTTCCTCAAAAGAAAAATAAATATCAAAATTATCACTTAATTTTGAGATATTAGACTGGTTTAGATTAAATGTATTGGAAGTATCATTTACAATAGTATTAGCAACTCCGGAATTTGGGCCACCATTCCGAGTCCAAAGAGTTGTTCCAGCGGTATATGTATCAGCACCAACAAACATGGCCCATAGAACCTCCTCTACGGCATGAATATCATTTGCTGCACCATCCCACTCTCCATTAGCTCCACTACCGCCAGTTTTAAAGGGCCTAGCATAGGTGCTAAACGACCAATCTACGGGGGCTAAATTATCGTTGAATAGCAATCTTGCTCGTCGAGAATTATCTCCAGCTTCATTAATAGTAATCTCAGAAGCATTAATAGCCTGAGTGAATGAGAATCCATCCAACACAGGTATCTGCCATACATCAGAACCTAATTCGATGTAGATTTTTGCGTTACGTGTAAATTGTAATGCCATTTAGTTTCTCCGTTGGGACTGTTTTGAAGCCTTTACTTCCTACAGTTCCCAGCTCAATCTGCTAATATCTAACATCGCAGATTATTTCACCAACTCCTAAAGGCTCTAGAGCCCCCTCGTCGGAGCTTATACTCAAAATACTAATTTGCTGTGTATATTGATCTTGATTATCCTGATCCTTATACAGCAACCTAGAATTATCCTCTAACACAGTCTCTATATCTTCGAAAAGGACTTCTAATCTAGACATAGCGTCCTCTCCTTGCACGTACAATCTTATGGTGAGACTCAAAAATCTATCTTTGTAGCCGCCACCTTGATATTGTCTAGTTTCAGCCCCTGCACTAACATGCACAGCTGGAAAATCTCTAACCTCATCCCAAAAAAGAAGTCTACTCTCAACATTAGAGTAAAGATTAGTTCTATATGGAAAGTTCCCATTTATAGACTTAAATTTATCGACAAGAGCATCAACTATGGACATCCTTCTAGAAGTATATATTCTATTAGACACTACGTTCTCCTAGTAAAGAATCTTCCTAAGGCCAACTCAGCAGCTATCTCCCTTATTGACCTATCAATTAGTTTTCTTGGATCTCTATCTGCATTGGCCCAAGGAGTCCTGCCAGCGCCCTGTTCAAATACCTGATAGGGATTTTTATCGTAAGTATACCCCACACTAGGGAATCCCTTTTTAGTTGTGGTAATATCAGTAACTTTAACACTAGAAGCAAAATTACCCGTTTTATTTGTGAGTGCTGGATATCCCATATTTTTTCTAACCACACCAGGTAGTTTAGAGTTTAACAATGACTGCAAGTTTAATAAATTTTCTGCTGGGTTTTTAGTGCTTGAAACCCCTATACTTGCTGGGGTCAATTTACTTCCACCATTTAATTTTAAGTTTTTGGTTGAGGATTTACTTGCATCCTTTAACTTAATTTTTGACTTTTTACCCTTTATATTATAATCTTCTTGTTGGGTTATTTTTACAGCTTTGTGTCTACTAGCTACTTCTATAAAAGGATCTAAAGCTTTTCTGCCAACTCTCTTCCTAGAAGCCCCTATTAAAGAATCAGATCCCTCTGCATTTGCAAATATAACAGCTTTTTCCTCTACAAGTCTGTTTATAGTTTGTATTAATTTCTTTTTTCTTTGTGAGCTTTTACCGCCCTCTATCGAGTTTAAAACAAAAGACCCTAAAAATAATTTTATATCCTGGGTGCCAAGCTCTGGGTTTCTGAAAGATTCAATGGTGACTCCATCGTCCGAGTCTACTAAATACTTTACTACTTCGGATACTAAATCTTTTTTGCTATTAATACCCTCTTTTGACATCTCTTGTAAAAGATCTTCTCCAAACATATCTACAGCGTTTTCTATTGCTGCTAATGCTTGAGTCTCGGCTACTCCACCATCTTCAGAGTGTTCTAGAGCAAATATTTTTCCAGAGCTAAAGTCTCTTTTTATGTCGTCTTCATTAAAGTCTATACCCTTTTTTGTTAAATATTCGGATATTTTAACTACTGTTTTATTGGATAACTCTACTATTAAATCCTGATAGTTGCGTTTAATTAAGTCATAATTACTTCTACCATTACTATAATCTGCTGCTACCTGAAATCCTCCTCTAATAGATACCACTTTTACTAAGCTATCTGGCTTTTCAGATATAGAAAACATTTGTCTCTTAGTGTTATCTATGGCTGTTTTTATTGGAGAATTTAAGGTTTTTATTATATTATTTACATCCTCACGTGACAGTTTAGAATCCCCATCCTTTGCCTTTGAACCACTATACTTTTGTATTTGAGGACCTAACTTTTTAAATAGCCTAGCTCTTATGGCTTCCTTAATATTCCTGCCGTTCATAGTAA
>Ga0208644_1001184_pt1 | contig 22304 bp, 20 predicted proteins | sample VirMetDEL_Nov_18_FD_184517 | JGI IMG/M metagenome (GOLD analysis project Ga0208644, IMG submission 184517) | Aqueous microbial communities from the Delaware River and Bay under freshwater to marine salinity gradient to study organic matter... | ecosystem: Environmental > Aquatic > Marine >...
AACAATGGATCGCGGAAGTTTGAGCGCAGATGACCGGATTGATAGTTTGGCTTTGGCCTGTCAATTCTTCACTGAAGCAGCAGCTCAAGATCAAAACCGTGTCGCAGCGAATCGTGAATATGAGATGTTCATGAACCAGATCGAAATGGCTGCTGATGAGACAGGAGCCAGTATCGATGCACTGGCTCTTGGTCTACCAACGAAATCGATTGGACGGTCGTATGGAGGCTCTAAGCGTGGCGTGTCTTGTCGGCGCCTTTGATCGGCACAATCTTGCCTTGTAATGCAGAGAAGTCGAGCTTCTTTGCCATCTGACTTTTTAGTTGCTCAGATGTGTCCTTATCGAGTTGCGCTGTGATGGCGTTCTGTTTGAGCAGCTGAAGAGCCGTGCGGATGTCGTCATTGGTCTGCTCTCCGTTGTCAATGCGATCTCGAACAGCACGGACAACAGATGCGTGAAGTTCTTCCAGCTCGACATTTAGATCAGGCACTTGTTACTGGTGCAGAGTTCTTTGACCAGTATGTCTGCCAAGTCATGGCTAGAGAAGCCAGTGGTTTGATTCTGTAAATCCTTTGCTCAGCAGAGCAATTTATTTTTGTCATCAGATCTGGTCTGCATTTTGGGTCTGCCAAAACGGCAGAAAAGCAGACCATCCTGTTTTAGATCTCAGTTGTGCAAAGGTTTTTCAGCAGGCATTTGCTGTGGCCGGCCATGGGATTGGGTATGCATAGGTGCAGAACAGGCAATAACACTGGTGTTTAAGCAAGCTCACAGATAGGTTTCGCGAACTCTGCACCAGTGCTTTGCTCAGGATGCGTTTTCAAGCCTGATTTCAGGCGAATGCAGACAAAATGCAGACTGAGCAAGATCTCCAACAGGAACAGCGCCACCGCCAACTCCGTGAAGCTAGGAGGGCGGAAGAGCGTTCGCAAAATCAGCACGTCTCGCTGAAATCTCTAGGCAGGGAAAGCAAAACGAGCTATGGCCATGCGTTGTTCCAGAACTATGGCGAGCTGTATAGCCAAGGGATCAACCTATTCCTGGCGAAAAAGCTGATCGATCCCTATACCGCTGGTCGGCACCACCAGGCGTGGGAGTTTCTGCTGCATTTCGCTAGCCATGGGCCGCGTCCAATTGCAGTGATAGTTCTCACTTGTGTGATTGATCGCATCTCCACGACAAGCGAGAAGAAGAAGCTGGGCAAGACGATCGGTAAAGCATTGCAGGACGAGCTAAACGGCACTGTCCTGCATGAAGAGAAGGGCACTGTGCTGTTAAGCCTGGTCCGCAAAAAGTATGGGCGTAAGGCGGTAAGCAATGAAGTAATGAAAAAGTTGCAGGTGGCGCCGTCGAAATGGACGAATGAAGAAAAGACTGAGTTGGGTTGCCTTTGCCTGGACATCTTGATCTCCAGCACACAACTAATTGATGAACGGATTAGCGGCAGGAAGTTATTGATTCAGCCGACAGAAGACGTCAGGGAGCTGATTCGGAATGAGCCCCCACGGGCGCTGCCGATTCGTCACCTGCCGTCGCTGATCCCACTGGAACCGTGGACTGATGTGAAACGCGGGAACAAGCCGTTGGTGTCCAGCCGGAAGCCAATGGATCTCAGTCATATCGATGCAGGTTCTGTTGGCTTGCAGATCCAGTTGGTGAATGGTCTTGAACGTCAGGCGATGTTGGTTGATCCGTGGATGGCTGAGGTTCAGCGGGAGGCATGGGACAGCAATATGCCTCTATTCCCCGTTCGGCGTGATCCAGACCCAAGGGAACCTGAGCTGTTTAGCTCGATGCGAAAGCGAGCACGAATTGAGGAATCACTGAGCCAGGCAGAGCAGGTGGCTGGTCGTGCGATCTGGCTGGATCATGACCTGGACTTTCGCGGCAGGGTCTATGTATCCAGCCGCTTGGTGGGTCACCAGGGGCCGGATCACGTCAAGGGATTAGTTGAGTTTGGTATTGGCAGCCGCTGTGACCAGGAGGGCTTGGAACAGATGCTGATGGCGGCTGCTGGTCATTACGGCCTAAGTAAAAGTGCTTGGTCGGATCGCTTGGCATGGGGGAAAGCCAACCTGCATCTGATGAGTGCTGTCGCGCAGCATCCATTGGACCGAATGGATTTATGGAAGGACGCATCTGATCCGTGGCAGTTCCTGCAGATCTCAAAGGCGGTGAATGACTGGTTGCTGGATCCACGCAAAGAAATGCACGTCCCGATCAGGTACGACCAGACGTGCAGCGGGATGGGGATCATCGCCTGTCTAACAAGAGACAGGGAGTTAGCCCGTCTTACCAATTGCATTGGTGATTGTCGAGCTGACGTCTACTCCCAAGTGGCGTCAGATCTGTCAGACGAATTGATGCGAGATCGAGATGGATTTGATTTTGGCTCTGCTCGATTGGCTGAGATCTGGCTGAAGCATGGGATTACGCGAGATGTGACCAAAGGGCCGTGCATGACGTCGATCTATGGCGCACGGTATTTCGGAATCGTTGATCAGCTGATGGATTGGCTGATGGAAAAGAACCCATGCCTCGATCTGGAGGAGTGGGACCGGGAGTATGTGATGCCGGCGCAGTATCTGACGAGAAAGCTGAATCTTGCGATCGGCCACAGGCTGAAGAGCTGCGTACAGGTGGAGACATGGCTGAGAAGCATCAGCAAGGCCTGTATGAAGCGACAGCAGCGAATCAGGTTCACGACACCAATGGGCTTCCCTGTGGCCCTTGGAGTTGAGCAGGAGGCCAAGCAGCGGGTCAGGACCGAGATCAATGGCAGCAAGCGGTGGGCAACCAAAGAAGCTGGCGTGATTTCGGGTGAATTAAGTGCTCGCGCCACCAATCGGGGGATCACGGCCAACGTCATCCACGCTTTTGATGCGTCTTTTTGTCATGCAGTAGTGCAGACAATGCAGAGGTCCGACTTACCTGTCATCACGAACCACGACTGTTTTGCAACGCTGCCATCCGCTTCTGCTCAATTACACCGGAGCCTGTTGTTTGAACTGCGCGAGCACTACAAGCCTGATTGGTTGACTGAGATCAAAGAGGAGATCGAGGAAAACGTTGGTATCACCCTGCCGGTGCCACCATTTGTTGGCGACTTGTGCGAGGGAGAAATAGGCAACAACCCTTATGTATTCTCGTAAGTTGAAAAACTTCATGCGATCCCCCTTGACGGATCGCACCTAGACCTGCAAACTTTATTTGCACACCACATGTGACGAGCATTCATGGCTTACTGGCAATCACCAGTCATCTACACCGAACCATTCATTTGCGAATACGCGAAGGTCTTGGGCGAGGCGCGAGGCATTGGCGCTGACGCTCTCGATAAGGACAAGGCATGGTCAGTGAACCTTCTCGGTTCAGCTGAAGACAAGCAGATCGTTGCCTTGCGCGAACAGGTCATGGCTTTCATGAAGGAGGCACATGGCGAAGGCGTTGGGTTCGGCAAAAACTCCAAGCCAAAGATTTCAGCCAATGGGATGCCCCTCAAGGCAGAGACAATCAAGAACGAGGAAACCGGCGAACCGGAGCTGACAGGCCGGATGAAGTTCGTGGTTAAGCGCAAGCTGGTTCAAAAAGGCGGTGCTTTTAATGAAGGCCCACTGGTTGTTGACTCTCAAGGCAACTCCTGGCCGCAAAACGTCCTGATTGGAAACAACTCACTCGTTCGAGTGAAGCTGCATTTCTACGCTTGGGAATATGAAGGCGTTGGCTTGACTGCTGAGCTGCACGCTGTGCAAGTCGTTGAGCACATCCCTTATGGCGGTGCCGAAGAGCTGAGTGCTGACGGCTTTGGCGTTGTCAAAGGCGGCGCAATTGCACCAAAAGAAGAAGAAGCGGCACCTGTCGTGGATGAATGCAGCCTTGATTTCGGCAAGAAGTTAGCGGCAGCCGCTGCTGAAGTCGAAGCCATGGACGATCGACCTTTCTGATGAAAAAGATGCGACGAGTGCGCATCACTTTGCACGTCCCTCTGATGAGTAAGGCACGGCCCAGATCTTTTTCTGGGCAAAAAGTTCCTTACATGCCTGCCAAATATAAAAAGTGGAAGGCAGAGGTTCGTGCTCAGTTGGCCGAGTGGTGGACTGATCCGCCGCTTGATCGGGTTGAGATGGTCATCCTCAAATTCAGAGGTCCAGCAAGGGCTGATCTCGACAACTTGATGGGTGCAATTCTTGATTCGGGCAATCAACTTATTTGGAAGGACGACCGTGTTTCGGTCATCTCAAGGTTGTACGGACAGTTTGAAAAAACAAAAGAGGCTGACTCTCAAATTGAACTCACGCTTAGGTATTTCCCATGAATTGCCCACATTGCGGCACTGATAAAAGCCGCATTCTTGAAACGAGAGGCGACCGTCGGGTTCGCCAGTGTTCCAATTGCTTGAAAGATTTTGCGACCTATGAAGTCCTGGCTGCTTACGCCGGTCGTGACAGGGGATGGATCCATGAAGGTCCACCACAGGAAGAGGCAACCGAAAAGCCCAAGCTGTTGCCGAAGCCTGAAAAGAAGAAGCCTGCGCGATTTCATCCTGTTCAGCTGGAAGACGAACTTCTGACTGCCGATAAGGATCTTGCTGATCTGCTGGTGGCTTGGTGGGATGAGTCTCGCTGGTCTAAGCACCAGAAATCAGCGTCGTGGACTCGCGCTGCATGGCTATCAAATGCAAATCGTGTGATCAAGATGCCTCATGCCAAGGCGATGGCATTAGCCAAGCGTGGTGTGGAGATGGGATGGCAAAGCCTGCAAGAGGAATACGTCAACGACGTTTCGTCTTCTACAGATCAAGGCCAGATGGCACCACGAAATAGTGCCATGCAAAAAGCAATTGAGCAGATTGAGCAATGGCAGACCAATTAGACGCTGAAACTTTCCTTGCTGGCGTCGAGATGATCCAGCAGCAACTTCGCATCAAACGTGATGACCAATGGTCAACCAACGTTTGCAAGCTGAAGTACACAAGCTTCCTGTCTGAATTTCCCGAAGTCAGCAGCGTCCAGTTCTTCTGGGCCTGTGAGCAATGGATTCAGATGTTCTCTGCCAAAGACTTCGCCACATTCCCAACGTGGCAGGAGTTGATGATTCCGCTCTATGCGGTGGAGAACGGTAAAGCGAATCGCAGCTGGGGTTTCAAGCGAGATCTCCCTGCATTTATTGCGCCAACCCCAAGTCAAAAAGCTCAATTGCCGGAAAGGCCCCGCTCAATTGCAGGTGCTGTTGACCCTCTAAATAGTGACGCCTATGAAGTCGTGATCACTCCACGATCGGAACCACAGCATTTGTTGCCGGAAAGCGGTCTTGTCGAGAACGGCTTAACCGCAGAACAGTGGGCCAGCTATTTACGAGAGCTGGAGGCTGAGATTGGAACTTCTGATTAGCAAGGGTTCTCTTCAGCAAATTCTGGAGAGAGGCTTGGTGACCGGAAAGTGGTCAATCGCTCAGTTCAACCGCCGTGATTACAAGTCTGAAACCAAAGTTCAGCTTGAGTTGATCCTGCCGAGAAGCGGCTTTTTACAAGAACACCCTCAATTCCTTGACCGAAATTTCCGTGACCTATCCGCCTACGAGAGAGCAAACCATCGTGGAGCTTTCTGAGTTCAAGACCAAGGGTTCAGCTGACATCGACCTTTCAACTCTTCATGCTTATGCCCATTACGCCAGTGAGGAATACGACAAGAGTTTCCACGCTGACAATGCCCACGATCAGGCCTGGTGGGACGGCGCCCTTGCGATGGCCCGATGGATCATCGAGGCAGAAGGGCAATGAATTACATCCTTTATGACCTGGAGTTTTATGCCTATCGTTTTGCAGCCGGTAATTCTGAAGATGTTGAGTTCCCTGGCAGTTGGTGGATTCATACTTGCAATCACAAAGACGCTTTGCTCGACTTCATCGAGCACGCCGAAGGGTTGCTTGAGAAATTCCCAGGACATGATTTGTTCCTCGCTCGTGGGGACCGGCGCAATTTCCGGCATGACATCTGGCCGGAATACAAGGCAAACCGAAAAGATCGCCGTCGTCCTCCGGGCTATGGCAAATTCATCGAGGGTGTAAGTGACTACTCGAAAGGAAGGGGTTGGTTCACTGGTGGATTTAAGGGAGTCGAGGGCGATGACGTCCTTGGCATTCTGAATGAACCAGGCAGCGTCATCGTTTCTGGTGACAAGGACATGCTCACCTTGCCTGGCCAGCATTACAGGGATGGCGAGCTGGTCGAAGTCACCAAAAGCCAGGCTGACGCTGCTTTCTTCAAGCAAGCGTTAGTCGGTGATGCCAGTGATAATTACCCTGGCTGCCCCGGAATTGGCGACAAGAACAAGCTTTTCCGCAGTAAGGAATGGCTTACGGCTGATTCAGATGCGGAGTATTGGGCTCAAGTTCTACATCACTACGAACGCGCTGGATTTGATGCGTTGTATGCAATCAGTCAGGCTCGCTGTGCTCGCATACTCCGGGTCGGAGAATTCGACTTAGCAGCCGGAACTCCTCACATGTGGAATCCACCAGTAATCTGATAGCAGTTCTTCAATTGCATGGATTACTTCCCGCCGATCGATGAACGCCTTGTGGCTGCATTAGGGGCGAAATTCCCTGATCAGTCACCGACGCTTGAGATGAGCGAGAAAGAGGTTTGGTTCGCGGCAGGGAATGCACATGTGATTAGGTGGCTTGCTATGAAGATGGAAGAGCAAAACCAGCAAAACCTGGGAGGCCTCTGATGTGTAGCGGCGGCGGTGGCGGCGGTGGCACGATCACGATGCCTGATACAGACGCATACGACCGGCAGCTGGATAGACAGCTACAGGCCATGCAGTCGCAGTACGACGGCAAAATGCAGTTGGCTCAAGGGCGACTTAACAGCACCTTGCGTGAGCAAGCAAAAGTTTTGGGAGAGTTGGAAGACTATCGAACGCAGCGTGCAGAGGAAGTCGCATCAGTCGAGGCTGAGGCCAGAAGAATGGCAAACATTGTTGGCCCCCCACCACCAGAAGAATCGGCAAAGGCTCCTGTTGTAGGGCGTGACCGTTTTTCCGGGTCAGGTCTTAAAGGCAAGCGTGCATTACGCATTGCTCGATCTGGCCAAGCTTACAAATCTGGGGCTGGCCTCAACATCACCTAAAGGAGATCCATCATGTGTTTCGGCGGCGGCCCATCAGCACCAGAAGTTAAATACGTCGGTCCTAGCGACGATGACATTCAGCGAAGCGAGCAACAGCTGCAAACGTATCAGCAGCAAATGGCTCAGCAGCAGCAGCAGTTTGAGTCACAGCTGCAAACGCAGATTGCAGATGCTCAAGCGGACACTGAATCCCTCAGGTCTGAATTTGCAGCAGAAACGGCAGCGGCAGCAGGCGCTAGTGCAGCAGATACGTCTGCTTACACAACAACAGCGCAACAAACAGAAGTCCCTGTAAGTGCTCAGACGACATCTTCATCTAAAAAGAAAAAAGAGAATAAATCGTCTTTACGAATCAGCTCTGCCGCCACGCCTCAAGCGGCTGGGTCTGGCCTCAATATCGGAGTTTGATCATGTGCAGTGGTGGCAAAAGACGGCGTGAAAAAGTACGCGCTGAAAACCAGCAAAAGCGGCTGAACAAAGAAGCCGAAAGGAAGCAGGAACAATTGAATCGTTTGGCAGAGGAGCGAACGCTTGTGGCTCAACAGCAGCAAGCGCGGTCAGTTGCCTTGCAGCGACAAATGGCTGATCAGGAAATTGCTCAAACCAAGCAGGTGGCAGGATTGCAAGCCGACCAGGCCAAGAGGATCGGCGGTATTAAGGCTCAGGGGGCCGCTGCTAGCAGTGCATTACGTGCATTGGCTCAGCCACAACCAACAGCCCCAACAGCACAGATAACAAAACGCATTGGCCAATCAGGCGCACCAAAGGCAACAAAATCGTCATTGCGAATTGGGCAAACTTCTAGGGGCGCCGGGTCCGGTTCAAACTTCAGTATCTAGCCATGAAGACAGCACAAAGCATTTATGACGGCCTGCAGTCCGAAAGGAATTATTGGCTTGATCGAGCACGCCGATCGGCAAGTCTGACGATTCCGTATTTGATACCAAGATCAAATACTCCAATGCAAGAGAATTTCGATTCATTTGTGTTGCCTTGGAACGGGATTGGTCAGCGCGGAACAAATAACTTGTCTGCGCGATTGTTGATGGCGATCTTGCCACCAACAGAGGCTTTCTTTCGTTTCACTCTTGACCCTGTTGAGATGGAAAAGCAAGAGGCTCAGATGCTTCAGCAGGGGGCTACTCCTGATGAAGTGGCTTCTGCTAAGTCTGAGATCGAGCTTGCACTGAATAAGCTTGAGCTATCGCTGTTACGCAGTATTGAAACGAGCAATGATCGTGTCGTAGTGCATGAAGCACTGATGCACCTAATTGTTGCTGGCAACATTCTCGTTTATATCGGAGATGATGGTCTTGTCGCTTATCCATTAAATCGATATGTGCTCTTAAGGGATCCAACAGGGGAGCCTTTGACCGCAGTTGTATGCGAAACGATGGCAATCGAACAGCTGCCTGCAAGTATTCGTGATGCGCTGAAAAAGAATGATGACGAATATGGCGCAATGCTGGAGACAGCAGATCCCGGTGGGATGGGGCAGCCAGAAAAAACAGTTGATATTTACACCTGCGTGAAATGGACGGAAAACACGGTCGAATGGTGGCAGGAGATTAACAAGAAAGAAGTTGAGGGGACTAGGGGGACATCGAAGAAAAGTACGTCGCCCTGGCTGCCTCTCAGAATGTCTTCTTACCAGGCCAGCAGTTATGGCCCTGGGTATATCGAAAGTGCTTGCATTGCAGATCTCCAAACAGCTGAGGCGCTATCTCAGGCGGTGTCTGAATGTGCGTTGGTTAGTGCTCAAGTCAAGCATTTAGTTCGGCCTAGCGGTGTCACAAATGCCAAACAATTAGCGGATAGTCCTAATGGCGCTTACCTGCCAGGCAACCCGGATGATGTGTTTACAGTGCGCACTGACAAGGGGTCAGACATCAACGTTGCATTCACTGCGCTGCAGCGGATTGAGCAACGTCTAGCAGCGAGCTTCATGCTTTCTGAGATGCGTGACGCAGAGAGGGTGACTGCTGAAGAGGTAAGGATTTCTACATTGCAGACGGAAACTGCACTCGGGAATGTCTACGCCATTCTGACCAGTGAGTTTCAAGCCCCTTATATCCGAAGGCGGCTGGCTCTTTATATGAAGGAAGGCGGGATGCAGCAGCTTCCTGAAGGTCTTGTGCAGCCAATGGTTAGCGTCGGATTGTCTGGTGTTGGCCGTGGCAACGATTTAGAAAAGACCGCTAGGTTTATGCAAATCTTGCAGCAATCTATTGGACCTGAAGGCATGGCAAAATATATCAACAACACAGAACTGATTAAGCGTTTAAGCAGCTCAATGGGCATTAGTCCATTGGGCCTTGTGAAGTCTGAGCAGCAGATTGCGCAAGAGATGCAACAGGCACAGCAAGAAGCAATGCAGCAAGAGTTTGTCTCTGCTGGTGCGGCTAACCCTGACAAGCTTGCGCAAGCTGCTCAAACAGCGCAAGAAATGAACACACCACAACAAGAAAATGGCTGACCTAATTCCAGGGCCAACGATTCCAGTTGGTTACGACCCACAGTTTGAAAATGCGGAGGGCTTAATTGGTCCAGGGCAGGAGGAGCTTGCACAGCAGCTCTTGAATGAACAGGAGCCTCAGCCTGAGCCTCAGTCTGATTCAGGACTAATCGGCGGCAAGTTCAACACACAGGATGACTTGCTGAAGGCATATCAAGAGCTTGAAAGGAAGCAGAGTCAGCCCCAGGTGGATGGCCCTGCGTCTGCTCAGCCTCAGAAATACACAGCTGAGCAAGCAGCAGAAATTTATGGCGATGAGATCGTCAATTCAGTGAATGAGGCTGGATTAAATATGGCTGAACTGATGTGGACCGCTGACCAAGGCGGAGACATCAGCCAGCATTACGACGCGCTAGCTCAAGCGATTGGCGTGCCAAAGCAGGTGGTGGAAAACTACGTGTCCAAAAGCCAAGTAGATGCAGCGCCTAGTGGTGAACTGAGTGCTGCTGACGAGGCTTCAATCATGAATGAAGTCGGTGGCGCAGAAGCTTTTGAGCAATTAAGTGGCTGGGCCAAAAGCAACTTGGAAGCAAACGAGCTGTCTGATTACAACGCCGTTGTTGATAGCGGAAACAAGGACGCTATTCGCTGGGCTCTAAAAGCAATGCAAGCCAAGTCATCTGGTGGCCAGCCTTCTGAGCCGCGCTTAATTCGCGGCCAGGCACCAGCCACTGAGCCTCGCAAGTTCAACTCTCAATCAGAGGTGTTGGAAGCGATGAACAAGCGCGACAGCCGTGGACGGAAGCTTTACGAAACAGATACTGAATATCAACGCAAGTTTGCTGAGCTGCTTAGCAATAGCGACGTTTTCAGTTAAGTTGTCGGCAGGGATACTCTGCACCACTGCAACTGATCGGCCCCTGCGGGGATAACCGAAAGGATTGAGAGGCCGCGAATCCTACGCAAACTTCAATTCTTTTCAATCATGGCTGACGCTGATCTCAAAAGAGTAGGTCAAATTAAAGGCACCGGTGGTTCATGGACCGCTGGTGCTACTGCTCAAGATGGTTATCGTGCTCTGTTCCTTAAGCTTGGAAGCGCAGAAGTGCTTTCGGCATTCGAGGAGTATTGCGTCTTCAAAGGTAAAACTAAGGAGCGTAATATCAGGGGAGGCAAAAGTATGGCCTTTCCGATCACGGGCAAGCAAAGTGCGGCCTATCATCAGCCGGGCACTGAGATTACAGGAGGAACTAATGATCCCTCCGATCTCAATGAGCGCATCTTGACGTTAGATAGCCTCATGATTGCCGACGCAGCAATCGCTGAGGTTGATGAACTTATGGCCTACTGGCCGGCACGCCAAGAAATCACCCGCGAATTGGGCCGGGCTCTTGCCTACGAGTACGACAAGCGCGTAGCTCGCATCATCTATGCAGCTGCTAACAACAGCACTGAGCCCCTTGCTAAGTCCATTAACACTGGCCGCGTAGGTGCAACAGTGACTCTTGGCGCTGACTACACCGGCGCTGCCGCAACTCGTCAAGAGAAGGGTGACGCTCTTGTGAACGCCATTTTCGATGCACGCATCGCGATGGAACAGAAGGACGTTCCTACCGACAACCTTTATGCAGTTTTCGGTCCTGATGACTATTACGCCATCACAATGTCGTCTCGCGCTATTAACACCGACTTCAATTCAGGCGGTGGCAATGGCACAATTGCAGACGGCAAAACCCTGATGGTGGCTGGGATTCCTCTTTATTCCAGTAATCACGTTGTCCAGCCTGCCTACTCGCTGGTCGCTGGAGATTGCAACGCAGAGTATGCACAAGACCTGAGTAACAACAAAGGCCTTGTATTCCATAAGGACTGCGCTGGCGTCTTGACCATGTTGAGCCCAGCTCTTCAGGTCACGTCAGGTGACTGGAACGTTTCTCACCAATCCACTTTGATGGTCGCCCGTCAAAACATTGGTATGGGCGTTCTGCGTGCCGAGTGTGCTGTCTCTATCGGCGTCTAGTCCTAGGGTTAGATTGCGTGAAGAGTAGGGGGGTGGCTAGGTCTTCGGACCTGGCCCCTTTTTTTATGGGCTTTAACATGTAGTCATTACTTGTGCATGTGACATGGGAACGGCGCAGCAGGCGATGACTCCAGGGAGAACAACCCTGCTGGATGCCGTCAACACTCTTTTGGTAAACATTGGCGAGCAGCCTGTTTCGTCATTGGAGAATGAGCAGATTCAGGACTCAAGAATTGCTCAGCAAACGTTGCTTGAATTTCACAAAGACGGGCAAACCCGTGGATGGTCTTGGAACAGGGAAGAGGCGTATCCATTTAGCAAGGACTCTCTGACCGGAGAAGTAGAAGTCCCTTCCTCAGTGATGTCCTGGTCAGTAGACCCCTACCAGTTAAACGGTCGTTTTATCTTGCGTGGTACTCGCGTTTACGACAAGCAAATCCGATCTTTCAGCATTCCTGATGATGTGGTGCCGATTAAAGCTGACGTGATTTGGCTGCTGTCTTGGGACCAGTCACCTGAAGCCTACAACCGTTGGACAACAATTCGGTCAGCGAGGGTGTTTGCCACTCGAATGCTTGGCTCCGATTCTTTAACTCAATACACAGCTGTTGATGAACAAGCTGCGCTGACGGAGTTGATGAGGGTTGAATACAACCAGTCTCAGCCCAACTCACTGACAGGTGGGCCTGGAATGGTTCCTATCCCTACTTACAGCCCTGAGCTTGGCTTGCTGCGTGGCGTCCATGGGGGTGTGAGCATTGGCTAATCTCGTTTCTTATGCAATCCCCAATCTGATCCAGGGGATCTCTCAACAACCTGATGCTCAGCGTGACCCAAGTCAAGGTGAGATTCAAGTCAATGGTGTCTCTTCGATTGCGGAAGGCCTTAGGAAGCGAGACAACACAACTGTTCTAGCGAAGGTGAGCACTTCCCCTTTCGGGGACGCCTTTATTCATTCGATCTTGAGAGATCAGAGTGAAGAGTATCTAGCTGTGATTACTAATTCAGTGATCAGGGTGTTTGATCTGCAGGGCGAAGAGTATGACGTTCTGCCAGACACGAATGCTTATAACTATCTAGCAAGCGTCACTGACGCTCGACAGCAGGTCAGGGCTGTAACCATTGCGGATTACACATTTGTGATCAACACAAATGAAGTCGTAGCAATGGATTCAGCTGTTGCCCCAAAAGTATCTAGGCCACCCCACGAATGCTTGATTTGGGTTAAGCAAGCTGCTTACGGCAATGAGTACACCGTCAACGTCAATGGATTTGAAACCACAGTTCAGACAGCAGTAGCGCCGGTAGTCAGTGACGGCACGACTGTTACTGAGAATCGGATCAGTTCAGAAGAAATCGCTGCGCAGATCATCGCTGGTCTTGGCACGGCTGGGCTTACCGGTTACACCATTGAGCAGTCTGGATCGGTGATCTGGATTTGGGGGACCAGCGCAATCACGGTAAAGGCGACAGACGCTAAGGCCAATTCAACGATCACTGCAATTCTGTCTTCAGTTCAATCTTTTATAGAGCTTCCAACAATTGCGCCACAGGGCTATCAGATTGAAATTGAAGGAGACCCAGGAAACAACTTTGATGGATATTACGTGGAGTTTGAGCCGCGTGATGGTGTGTTTGGCGAGGGGTCATGGCTTGAGACCGTGAGCCCTGGAGTCGAATATAAGATCAATGCCTTGACGATGCCTCACGCTCTGATCAGGACAGGGGCATCTCCAAAGCCTCAGTTTTGGTTTGGGGCAATAGATGGTCAGACAGTCGCAAACATCCCCGACCCTGTGCCTACTTGGGGGGAACGGACTTGCGGTGATTACGACACAGCAAAAGATCCTAGTTTTGTTGGCAATGCCATTGCAGATGTCTTTATCTATAAAAATCGACTCGGGTTCCTTGCCGATGAGAATGTCATTCTTAGCCGTACTCGCGAGTTCTTTGCTTTTTTCCCAGAGACGGTTACGACTGTTTTAGATACTGACCCGATTGATGTTGTCGCTAGCAATAACAGAGTATCAATCCTTAAATATGCAGTCCCTTACCAAGACGAGCTGATCTTATTTAGTGCTCAATATCAGTTTCGTTTCAATGCTGCTGAGACAGTCTTGACACCAAGAACAGCGCAGCTGACAGTCTTGACTCAGTTTGAAGTCGATACCACCGTCAGGCCACAGCAGGCAGGTAGTGGAATTATCTTTGCTCAGCAAAACGGCGATTGGACACAGCTCAGAGAGTTCAGCGTGCGCGGGGCGGGAACTGCCTTGACGGCAGATGCCGCAGACCTGACTGGTTATGTGTCGAGCTATGTGCCGTCTGAGATTTTCAAGATGACGGTGAATGATACAGGCAACGGCTTGTATGCAATCAGTGGTCGTCAGCAGTCTGGAATCAATTATCAAAATCGTATTTACACCTATAAGTATTTTTACCGAAACAGCGGCAGCGGTGCCGAGCGAGTGCAGTCAAGTTGGAGTCACTTTGAGTTAGATGGCGTTGATCAAATCCTCCAAGTCCTTTGCGTAGAAGAAGTCCTTTATTTGTTGACTCAATACGGCAATGACGTTTATTTGGAGAAAATGCCGGTGTCAGACCGTCAACCAGAAACGGTGACGATTGCACCGTTCAAGCTTTTGCTTGATCGACGGGTGACTAGCACTTCTGAGACGCCACCTTTGCTGCGCATGGCGGCAGGCGTTTATGACTTACAAAGCAATCGAACTACATTCACGTTGCCTTACTCGGCGGCAAGCAATACACAGGTTTGGACAATGTGGGACGCCGCTGATCCAGCTGCTTTGGCCCCTGTCTTTTTGGGAGAGACCGCATCTGGCACAACCGTGACTTGCAAGGGTGACTACTCCAATGTTGATGTAGCCGCAGGCGAACCTTTTGAATTTAGGTATCGATTCACCAAGTTCAAGTTGGTCAAGGAAATTGGTGGTGGAAAAACAGCGGCGAATGCGACTCGCACACAAGTAAGGAATGCCAAGCTTAGATACCACGAAACTGGGTATTTCCAAGTCAAGACCTTGCCTGAGCATCGAGAGCCAGGCCTTTACACGTATGACGGGACAGTGAGTGGTGTCATGAACGCTGCAATTGGACGTCCATCGACTGCTGATTTGTCAGATAACTATGAGCGTTATGCCGAAGGGATCTTTTCAATTCCTATTTATGGCAAGGGTGATCAGGTTTATGTAGAGCTAATTTCTGATAGACCGCTACCTTGCAAGTTCTCCACTTGTGAATGGGTGGCGCTATTAACTACAAGAGCGCAGGCTTTGCAATGAAGTGGGCTTTCCCAACGGAACAACGCATCCTTGAGGTTGGAACCAACCTTAGAAAGGCCGATCGTGATGAGGTTTGGCTTAGCCACCGCCAAAAGGGGCTTGATGCCGTTATTGAGAGCTGGAAGCACAGCAGTCTCTGCCGTTGCATCGTGACGGACGAGGGCGAGCCGGTGGGAGTAACTGGTCTTGTGAGAAACCGGATTTGGTTGCTGGGAACCGATAATTTGGTGGCAACACGCGAAAGACGTTTGCAACTGTGCAAAGAAGGGCGAGGATGGGTAGAGCACTGTTTGCAGGTAGCTGGTATGGCAATTGGAAATGATGTCTATGCCAAGAACAGGGCCAGCATCCGTTGGCTTAAGCATCTGGGATTTAGCGTCGCGTCCCCAAGGCCTTTAGGGGAAAGTGCTGCGTTGTTCTGTGAGTTCTGGAGGTCTGAATAATGATTGTCATTTCGCCTCTTGTCGCTGGTCTGGCTACTGGTGGATTGCAAGCCGGGATGGGAATCTTTGGGGCTTTTAACCAGCAGCAAGCAGCAAGGCAGCAGTACCTGAATGACGTCACCTTTCAGAATGCCAACAATCGTTTTTCGATGTGGCAGGCAGGTTTTAGTTCGCGAGTTCAGGACGCGAACAAGCAACATCAGTTCTGGCAGGAGACTGTCAATTACAACCAGCAACTGGCATACGCGAATTCACAGCGCAATGTTGAACTGTTGAGGGCGGCGGACCAAGCCAAGGTCGTTGCAGAAACCAGGGCATCTGCTGGTGCTTCCTATGTCGGAAGCAGTGATGCAATTGCAGATCAGTTTGCTCAAGCTGAGATGAGTGCTGCTGTAGCTCAACAGCAATACACATGGAGAGCATTGTCTGCCAGGTCATCGGTGAGAGCAATGGAGATGGAAGGCAATTCAGTGGATCGCATCGTCAATAACTATGCGTTTCAGCTTGGTGACGCAGTGACGTTGGCAGCAATTGAATCCGACTGGAGGGAGAACCAGTACACCGACGCGCAAGCTCAGCAGGTGACTCAATACCTGAATCAATGGAACAGTCAATCGTTCTATGAGTCGCAAACGATCTTTGATCCGGTTGCACCGTTTGCACCATTGCCCACGTTGATGACGCCACCGCCGCCGAGTCGAACGGGTGCGCCGCCTAGTAATGCAGCTTTTGCCACGAGCATCGCTAGTGGGTTGATTGGTGGCGTATCGCAAGGCTTCAGCACTTATTCAGGAATGAACAGGCTGAAAACACCTTCTAGTTCACAAGGCCCAGGCACGGGCACCCCGTTCGGTGCTGGTTTCAATTTTGGGCTTCTCGGAGATTATTCCAATGGCTGAACGTTTATTCCAGAGTCAGCTGCGCCCTGTTGCTCAGCCACTTAACACCTTTGTTAATCCGCAACAAGTGCAACGGGCTGGTGTTTCGCAGCAACCATTGCTTGGGCAGGTCAGCAAAATTGCAACATTGCAGCAAGCTGGCACAAGCAGTGTTGGTGGTTTTAACCAGTTTGAGCAAATGGCTCAAGCCCTTGGGGGATTGAATAAAAACTTGGTTTCATTGGTGGACAAAGGTTTTAAGCAGTACGCCAAGGGGAACATTGAAGCTGGCTATTACGAGGCGCTAAAGAATCAGCAGACGCTTGGCGTCATGACATTGCAGCAAAACCAAGAGGCTGGTGCTGCAGAAGCCGCGTCAATGATTGGTCAGCTTGAGAAGACTGACCCAGTTGGGGCGTCTTTACTGCGTGAAGCAAACCCGTGGAAGGCTATTGGCCGCCGACGTGCATTGGCACAGCTTGCTGCTGGCCAAGTGTCTACTGTCCTAAACGGTGCATTAAGCCAAGAGGCGGGAATGCTGGCTGGAATCAAGCCAGGCACGCCTGAGCTGATGAAGATAAAGCAAGAAAAGACTCAGGAAGTCTTGAATCAATTTGGCTTAACAGGAAGTGAGCCTGAGGCTACTTATTACGTGACTCCTGTCATGAATAAGTCCTGGGATAATTTCACTAAAAAACAAAGTGAACTTTATAACGAAGAGTTATATCAAAGCGCAATCGAGTCGACTAATCAAGCAGTGAACTCAACGCTGATGCAGGCGTCAGTAGATGGCATTATTTTGCCGGATGGATCTGTTTTGACGCCAGGCAGCGTTGGCTTTGGCAGTGCAGCAGGTATTGAGTTGACTAGGCAGATTGATGCAGGCCTGGCAATGCTTGGCGGCAAAGACAAGATAGATGCGATGAAGAAGATCAAGGAAAGCTTGGGTGCTGTTTATGCAATGAATATCCCTGGCATCCGTGACGCGATTGGGAATATACGACTTGGCAACAGGAGAGACGATATAAGAACGCGACCCAGATGGCTTGATGCCAATCCATTTGAGCTGATGGATTACACCAACAGTGGGATGAAGATGGTCAAAGAAGGCGATGAGCTGAAGCAGGCAGAGCTTGAGCGCGGACTGAGATCAGCGGCAATTGATCCTGAAATGGGAATTGTTGGGATTACTGATGAGGCGGAATTAAGCGCACGGATCACAGGCTTGCGTGGTCTTTATCCAGGCTTGCGAGATGTAGATAAGGTTCTGAGTGAATTGATTTCTGAGAACAATCAAGTCAATGAAGAACAGTACGCAATTCCGTTTGACCGGAAAGCTGAAATGGTGGAAGCGTTTGACCAGCTTACGCCAAACGATGTAAGCCTTGAGAATTATCCTGAGCTGGTTCGACAGGCCAGAGCGGCTGCTGCGTTAGAGCCACTCAGGGAAGATAGAGAAACAAAGCTCAAAGAGTATCTGGGCAAGATCAATAAGGCGCGTGAAGATTTTGCCACGTTGCCAACAGGCGCAGCGTTGCAATCAAACCTGTCTCGTTCTGTTAAAGAAGATCTGAACGATCCAAGTATTGCAAAGCTCAAGGGCAGAGCGTCAGCATCTTTTATTGATGGCTTAATCCAGCTTCAAGGTGCCGAGGCCACTCCAGATTCACAGCGTTATGTGGAATTTGCCAATGATGTTAGGGGCTTGTATGAGAACGCAATTTGGAGCAAATTCACTGATTACCGGAACAAAACTGGCGGGAAGAATATCCCTTTAGACCAGCAAGCCAGGTTGAGGGAAGAGGCGATTGCAGAAGTCCGCAAATCAGATGCATACAAGGAAGCCAAAGAAAGAGCATTGAAAGCCGCACCACCACCAGCTGGTAGTGATGGCACACCGCAAACATTTGTGCCTGTTGACGTTGAGAAAGAGCCTTCACCCCGCGCATCAGCGAACACCATTCCGCAGAACAGAGCGAGGCAGTACGCCAAAGAACCAGTGATGAATCAATACTGGGTTCGTGATGAGATGAAAAGCCTTAGTGAAGGCAAGTCAGTAAGCACTCAGTTATATGACTTAGCGACAAAAGCAGGCACCAGCACTGATCGCTATTTACTAGAGCAAATCAAGTTCTTTCCTGCTTTAGATCCACAGGGCAGATTTCGCGGTGTCCTTGAAAAAAGAGTCGAACGGGCACGTCAAGCAAATACACCAGCCGCTTCCAACTTCGAGGCAGCTACAGACCCGATGGGCAACCAGTCCTATTCAGGCCGGAGTCCTGGTGCATGGCTGATGAGCATGTTTGAGCGGCCAGCTGCTGCAGGAACATTGCCGCCAAGTCTGCGAGTGCCAAGCCTGAGTACACCCGCTGTTAATGGCAACTGGGTCACACCTTCTGGGTATGAAATTGTTCAATACGTCACGGGTGATGTAACTGCGCCGCATGACGGCGATGCATTGATTGTTGATTCAGCTGGCCACGGCGGTGATCACTATCACAACCACTACGAGTTCGCGACGGTTGCTGGACGCAAGCGTGCTGCTGCTGCATTTCGGTCGGCAGGCTTCCGCGTTACATCTGAAGTGAGGGAAGGCGATCCCAACTCTCACGGTGTTGGCCGTGGGCTGGATGTTGCACCACCCCTGAACCTCCCTCGCACCGTTGAAGCGGAGGCCAGATGGTCTCGTGCTGCCAACGCCATTCTCGGTTTTACCCCCTAGGACACTCATGAACGACTTTGAAGGATTTGAAATCCCTGAGCTGTCCGACCAGGACATGCAGGGAATGGAACCTGTCACCGCAAGGCAGGGCAATAGTCCCCGGCAGGAAATGGCCGGGAAGGTCAAGGATGACTTTGGTAATTACATCAGCGCCGATACGCAGATTGGTGGGGTGAGTGCCAGGGAGTGGTATGGGATGAATCCCGATCAGCGCCGTGCGCAAAAAGCCAAAGGGTTTGAAGAGTCGCTTGGTCCGCTGAAACCGTTAGGCCAATTCGTCAATTCCATTGCATCGCCAGGATTTATTGAAGGCATCATTTCGGAGCCTTTCAATGCAGTCAGCAACCTGACTAATGCAATTGGCGACAAGATTCAAGGAAAGGAAGTAGACCTCAGTGACGCATGGCAGATTCGGCAAGAGGATCTTGCAAAGCTGAACCCTCAGCGGACGACTCTGACTGGACGATCAGAGGAGATTCTTCCGCAGGATGAAGGTGGTAGGGCATGGGGCGGAGTTGTTGCAGGTGAGGTGGCTGGTGTCGTCACTGGCACGGCAGTCTTGAACAAGCTGGGCAAGATCCCAGCCCTGGTGCGTCTAGGCCAAGCAGCCTTAAAAACTCGCACCGCTCAAAAGATTGCGGTCAAGGCTGCCACTGACAGGAGGGTCAGAGGTGCTGTGAACTTTGGCCGATGGGGCGGAGAGGGCTTGGTCGATACAGCATTCAGCACGTTGTATCAGGATCCCCGTGGAAATATCGCCAATCTTGGTGACGCTGTTGGGCTTGAACTGCCTGGCAGATATGACGAGGAAACAGATAACTATCTAGACGCATTTGGCAAATCGTTGGTGACGGATGGTGTCGCTGCACCATTAGCCCTGATCGGGGCTGGTGCTGCTGTCCCAATTACCAGAAGGCTTGCGACCAATGGCGACCTGCCGCGTTTTATGCAGGAAGTGGCTGACATTGAGCTGGCTCCTTATAACGCCAGTGTTGGTCAAGCAGCTGCAGTTCAAGCCCCTGGCCGAATGATGGATGTCCCTGGTGCTCGACCAGAGCCAGGCATTCCATCACCAGTACCTACAGGCAATCGTTCACTGGCACCGGCTGCTGCTGCAGACCTAGTTGATACAGGTGCCCGATCACTTCCACCAGTTGGCCGGACAAGTTTTGATTACGGGCAGTTTGAGGCTGGGCCTGGATCTGTTGCTGGCACTTTCGATTCAGCAATCAGCCGGACAACTTCTGATCAACGCTTAATTCAGCAGGTCGAAGCACAGCGAACTCGCCTTGAAGGGATGGGTCTGCAGGTCCGGCAAGGGACTGGTCAATATGAGCTGAGCTTCCCTGGCAGTGTTGATCCAGAGGTAAAGCTTCAGGTCCGAGCGCAACAAGTTGAGCGCGGCAAGCTTCTCAAGATGGCAGAAGAAGGGCAAGACGTTTCTGAAGAGCTAGCTCAAATCGATCAGTCGATCACAAACTTGATCAGTGGTGGCACTGAAGCAGAAATTCCACCATTGCAGGTTGAGCTTCCTTTCCAAGACGCACCTGACCCACGTCCAGAGATAAGCACTTTTCTTGCAGAACTGGATGAACTGGACGACGCACAGCTCAGGCAGATTTTGCCAAACGTTGATGTCAATGAAAAGCTTGCAGCAAAGCAGGCTGAGCTTGAGGGCGTTGAAGGACAGATCGCGGAAGTTCAGCGACAAATTGCGGAAGTCAATGAACGTGTTCAATTGCCAGATGGCACCAAGAAAAAATTATCGGCAACTGGCGCTAAGCGAAAGCTGAATCCTTTAACCAGACAGCTGGAAGAATTGCAGGCAAATGTTGAGCGTTTGCAGCAGACACCAGCTCAACCATTTCTGGTTGGCGATCAGCTCAACCTGGCGATGGATCAGCAGAAGGTGCTCGAACTCTTCCCCAGTGCAGAGATTGAAATGCCTCCTTTCTTTGACATGGAATGGGACGAGGTAGCTGGCATGTATCGCACATCTAAATCGCCACAGGGGTATGCCTCTGTTGACGCCTACCGCGAAGCATTGCAGAAGTTCCCGCGTGATCTACTGCGCAAGATGAATGCACCACTTGAGGTCAGTGGTGATGGACGGATTGCGGCGATTTTGAAAGCACGTACAGGGCGAAGGGTTTGGTCAGCCAAAAAGGACGACATCATTGACGCAATGATTGAGTTCGCTCAGAAGCAGGGCAAATTTCTTGAGCCTGTCGGACAGCAACTTGAATTTGAGATGCAGCAATCGCTGCCTTTCAACAGCTTGCGCCAGTCTCTTGACGCTGATGGCAACCCTGTCGTTGATCTTGTTCCATCTGAATTTCCTGGTGGCCCAGGGATGGATGCCGCACAGCGCGAAGATTTCAAGCAACGGATCCTGCAGGCTGCAATTGATAACGGTGAGGTGCAGCCAGATGTCACGCCAATCCCAGCCAAGGTTCCTCAGCCTGAGTTCAACCAAACCGAGCTGATCGATTCGTTATTCGCAGATGAAACTGGTCAGTTGCCATTGATGTTTGCTACCGACATGATCCCGGCTTACAAGGCTGGTGGCAAATCAGCCGAGACAATGCTTGAGGAGATTCGTCTGCGTTACGACTGGGCTGAGTTGGATAACGCCAGTAAGCAGGCATCAAAAGAAGCGTTGATGAAGAAGGAAGGTTGGGACACGATGACGTGGGAAGAGCAGAAGCAGATGGGGCTGATGGATCCTTTCTTGTATGCAGTGCCTACTCGTGAGCGGACTTATATCGGACAGCTTGAAGCAATCACACCACGCAATGAGCGGACATACGTTGGGCAGCTTGAACCGATCTCTCTTGGCGATGAGTTGTCAGAGGGAGTGTTGGTTGAAGCTTTGGCTCCTGAGCCTGTAGCCAAGCCAAAGGCACGAACCAAAGCGAAGCGAAAGCCGAAACCAAAACCAGATCTCACACCTGAAGAGCAAGAGCTAAAGCGGATGAAGGACGCAAGCGCCAAGGTTAAAAAGCAATTGAGCGAGGATGAGCAAGAGCTTGCCAGAATGCTCAAACAGCAGGAGATTAACTGCAATGCCTGAATGCCCTGAACTCGCCGCAAAGATTGCGGCAATGCAAGAAAAGATTGCAAAGCAAAAAAAGGTTGATCGTGCTCTTGATGCAACGCTGAAATCAGAACCAGAGGCAGAGGGCGGCACGCCAAAAGAAAAGAAGCCGCGTGCCAAGTTCAAGATGATGGATGGCACAACGTCTTACGCAGACCCAGAAGTCTTTGCGAAAGATCTTGACAGCATGACTGCCAGGCTTGGGGAGGATGAACTAAAGAAAACAGTTCAATCTATCTTCGACAATAAGATT
>Ga0208644_1001185_pt1 | contig 22304 bp, 53 predicted proteins | sample VirMetDEL_Nov_18_FD_184517 | JGI IMG/M metagenome (GOLD analysis project Ga0208644, IMG submission 184517) | Aqueous microbial communities from the Delaware River and Bay under freshwater to marine salinity gradient to study organic matter... | ecosystem: Environmental > Aquatic > Marine >...
ATTGGACGCGAGACGGCGCGGGGGACTCCATGACAAACCGCACCGCGGTAAACGCGGCGGCGACGGCGACGACCGGCATCACGGTCGAGAACAGCACCGAAGGCAGCAGCGGCACGAACGCCAATCTTCCCCCGTATTACGCCCTCGCCTTCATTATGAAGTCGTAACATGCCGCTTCGCAATAGAAGGCTGGAAATGGGCAACAAGCCCGTCAAGGGTGTTGCGACCGCTGTTGACAGCAAGGACGCTGTACCCAAGGCGCAAATGGATACGGCTATCTCCACAGCCGTTGCCGCTGTCACGACGACCAGCCTTGGCGCGGTTCCTACATCGCGCACAATCAGCGCGGGGACTAATCTATCAGGCGGCGGTGATCTATCTGCCAACCGGACGATAAGCCACGCCACCAGCGGCGTGACGGCGGACACATACACGCTTGCAACGGTAACGGTCGATGCGCAGGGGCATGTAACAAGCGCATCTAACGGCACGGCAAGCCCATTTACTGAGACATTCAAGACAAGCGCGGACCAGAACGTAACAAGCTCGACCACGTTCACAAACGCAACCGACATGTCCTTCTCGATTGCGGCAAATACGCTGACATATTTTGAGTTTATCATATTTGGGCAGGGCGGGCCGGGCGCGATCAAGTTTGCAGTCAACGGGCCAACGCTGACCAGCTTGCGAGTCGCGCAATACAGCGGCCTTGCTCAGACTGCCTATGATACGCAAGTGTTCCAGTTCAGCGCGAACGAAGAACGTATGACCGTCATGGCGGGGCTTATCGAATGCTCTGCGGCGGGGACCGTGCAACTGCGCTTTGCTCAGGTTGTCTCCAACGGAACGGCCTGCACGTTGCGCAAGGGATCGCGCACAAGATACGCGACGGTGGCTTAAATGAAGCTCGTACCTGACGCGCGCCGCATCCTCCTGCGCGCTTAATCCAAGGAAAATACGATGAAGCTTAACGACCGTTCAGAGCGGGCGCTCAAAGGCGTTCATCCTGATTTAGTCAAGGTAGTCCGCCGCGCCGCTGAAATCACCAAGTCCGATTTCATCGTGACGGAAGGACTGCGCACGGTTGCCCGTCAGAAGCAGCTTGTGGCCGCTGGCGCGTCAAAGACCATGAAAAGCCGCCACATCACCGGCCACGCGGTCGATGTTGCAATGATGGTCGGCGGAAAGGTGCGCTGGGATTGGCCGCTTTATGCCGGATTCTCCAAGACAATGAAGCAAGCCGCGAAGGATGTCGGCATTGCAATCGAGTGGGGCGGTGATTGGGCGAGTTTTCGGGATGGTCCTCATTACCAACTGCCGTGGAGCAAATACCCATGAAGATCCTGACCGCAATCGCTTTGGCGCTAATCGTCGCGGGGTGCCAGAGCGCAAAGCTCATTCGCGACCTTCCCGCATACTGGTAGGAGAAGCATATGGACGCTGATCTTTTCGGACGACTGTTCCGCACGGCCCTCCAGGTCATCGGCGCGGCCGTCGCCACGAAGTACCTTGGCGAAGAGAATTGGGCGGCTATTTCGGGCGGCCTGCTCACGGTCGGAACGACCCTCTGGACGGTTTACGCCGCCAAGAAGGCCCCCGCCAAGTGACCACGCTCTACGTCATCGGCGGAATGCTTTTGTTCTCATGCTTCACTGTCTGGCTGGCTATCAAGCTGGCCGGGCAGAAAGCGGTGGAGCAGGAGCGCCGCGAAGCCATGAAGGACACGCTCGATGAAGTCCGAAAGGCGAATGAAGTTGCGGCAAATGTTAGCAGTCTGCCTGCTGACGAGCGCCGTAAGCGGCTGCAACAGTGGGCGCGTGACTGACGCATTTTGCCTGACCGAACGCCCCTGGCGCCCGACGAAGGCTGAAATCGCCACGATGTCGGACGCCACAGTTGAAAGGATGCTCGCGCATAACGTGCGCGGGCAGGAGAGATGCGGCTGGAAGCCTTGAATTGGGAATGAAAGGGCGGACGAATGGTGGAAGATGCTCATCGGATTAACGCCTTGACTGATCGCCTTCACGCTCTGGAATACGAGGCCCTTCGTAAAGCTTATTCGCAGTAAGGGGGTTTGGAATGGCCGACGAGACGAACACGCCGGATGATGCGCGCCCGCTCTCGCCGGAAGAACGCAAGGCCCTGCGCGAACTCATCATCCGCAAGGACGACATAATCGACGTTGCCTCAAACTTCTCGCATTTGGGCTGGTTCGCAACGGCAATCCTAAAGGTGGCAAAATGGACCGCAGCAGTTGTCGGCGGGATCGTGGCGTTTCAAATGTGGAAATCGGGAGGGTTGGGGAAATGATGCGGCGCATGGCGCGGTCAAATGTTGTCGCCTTTTTCATCGCTCTTATTATCACGTCGCCGTTGATTCTGTGGGCAATAGACAGGAGCGACCCTGTTATTGTCCATGAGTTTCATATCGAGCCGACAAGCGTTCGGGCGGGCCAGACCGCTTATCGCGTTGTAGAAGTCACCCGCAATGCGGCTTGCCCAACCGACGTTGACGTTATCTTGATTGATGGCGCGCGGGTTCGCTGGTTCCTTGACGAGCCGGAAGTTGTGCGCCCCGGCCCCGTGGGTGTACGGGATAAATATTATGCGCCATTTATAGTCCCCGCGCTTGCTGCTCCAGGCCCCGCCGAATTGCGGGTGACGGTCTCGCGGCGATGCAATCCGCTTCATCGAATCTGGCCTGTCGTGACCCAATATCCAGCCTTGAGGTTCACGATCACGAGGGCTAATTAACTTGCCCGCCCCCCGGATGACGGCAGAGGCGGCTAAAAAGCGCCTTGACGAAATTAACGCCATGATAGCCAAGCATGGCACCAACACCAAAGCCGCGAATGCTCTAGGGATTAGCGAAGCATCGCTTCGCAAGCAGCGTCAGGTGGCCGAGGTTGCTCTATTACGAGGCGGGGATACTGCCCCCGTAGTGCCTACAGGCCACGCGCTCAAGGGCGTTTCTAGCCTCATAGGGCCTGATGGGGAAATCAAAGGCCAGTGGGTCAAGACGGTTGCCGAAGATAGCCAAATCCTCCTAGACGCCATCAAGGCGACCTTTGACGAATACAAGGGCCATGCCAAGCCGGTTCCCGCGCCAAAGCATACGGCCAAGGATTTGATGACGGTCTACCCAATCGGGGACTATCATCTAGGCATGTACGCCTGGAAAGACGAGACGGGCGAAGATTGGGATTTAAGTATAGCGGAACGTACATTACGCGCCACGATGCGCGAGCTTGTCGCCAGTACCCAACATTCCGAGACGGCAATCATCCTGTCGCTTGGCGACTTTTTCCACATGGACGATTCAAGTAACCGGACGCCAGCAAGCGGCCACGCGCTCGACGTTGACACACGCCGGGCCAAGGTTCTGCAAGTCGGCGTCAAGCTGCTCATTGACTGCATTGAACTAGCCCTGACCAAGCACAAGCGGGTGATTGTGCGTTGTCTCGCTGGCAATCACGATCCGGCCACAACCCCCGCCTTGTCCATTGCGCTTTGGGCGTTCTTTCACGCCAACAAGCGGGTGGAAGTCGATTGCTCGCCAAGCAAGTTCTTCTATTACCAGTTCGGCAAGGTTCTCATTGCGGCGACCCACGGCGACCGTTGCCGGATGACTGACTTCCCCGGCGTCATAGCGGCAAACCAGCCCGATAAATGGGGCTCGACGCGCTTCAGGTACGGCTACCTTGGACACGTCCACCACAAGGACGTTCGGGGCAAGGAAATCAGCGGGGTTATCTGCGAGAGCTTCCAAATTCTGGCCCCTGCCGACGAGTGGCATCACAGCATGGGATACGGCGCGGGCCGCTCCATGCAGGCGATCACGCATCATCGGGAGACGGGGGAGAAGTTTCGGCACATTGTTTCGATTGTGCCGAGTAGATAGCCACAACGTCCCCCGCAGCAAGCCGGTAAGCCCGCCGCGCTGTTTCATCAAGTGCGGCCCATTCATTCGGGCTTGTGATCCCTACAAGCCTCGCCCGTATCGCGCGGGCCATCTCGTCCAATTCCTCAAAGCTAGGAGCATCCATGCTTAACCCCGTGGCTGATGAACTTGTGGAACTTTTCAACATTCGTTTCGGCTATTCCAGCGCGCCGCAAGCGATGGCGAGCGAGCTTATTCAGGCCAACCTGAAAATCATGCAATTGGAGCGCCAGTTACGCGACGAGGAACGCGACGTTTCAGCCGGATACGTGCGCCGCCCGCCAAGCCATAGGGCAAGACAACCAAAGCCGCAGATGGCCGATCCTGTGGACGATAGCTGGATCAAGACAGGTCTAACCGGAGACGCCCAATGAGCGACGACGCCGAATCGGAACCATTTGAGCTTGTCGAGGTTGACGGCGAGATAGCTATGGCCACATACGCGAGCCACACGGCGGAACTGGCCCAAGCGTTCGGCAATCTGCTCACACAGGCCATGCGAATGCCGCCGACTCACCCGCTTATGTCTGTCGCGCTCAGTATGCTTGAGCGTGTCGCGGCTAATGTCGAGGTTAAACAGAAGGGGTCTCTCCAGGCGGTTCGGGGCGGGAAGGACTGAGCGCGCGAATGGCGGCGGCGGTCCAATCTGCAAGCCCCTCAGAACAGCCGCAGATAAGCTTGCCTCGCTTGTACGGTGCGAGTTCCGCCACCTTAGCCGCTTCCTCCAGCGCGGCGTTGCGGATGGCGGCTTCGCGGGCAGCGCATTGCGCGCGTTCGGCTTCGTCCAGAATATCCCACGCCAAGCCAATCTGTTCAGCCCACAACTGCCCCGGCTCTTTACTCATCCCGGCCTCCTGCGGCTGCGAGCACGGCGCGGTAGGCGTTCCGCACGGCTCGTTGCTTAATGCTAGGAAGATTTGCAAACGAAGTGCCAGCAATAGCGTCCAGCATCGCTTCGGTAGGCTCTACAGGCATGATGCGGAGCCCTGCGGCGGTGAGGGCGGCGGAAGCGGCGGAAGCAAATAAGCGGTTCACCGGCCACGAAAACGTAGGCCCGCGCACAGCGTCCATTCCCTGCGCCATTATCTCAATCGGGTCAGGCTTCATCGCTCGGTTCCTTTGTGTGTGTGGGGGATGGGTCAGCACCGGGCGACAAAATTCGTGTTCGGGATGTTCGTTTCAGTATGCAGCTTGTTAAGCTGTTCCTGATGCGCGGGCGGCCCCATGCTCGGGTCAATCTCATGCTTGAACACAAGGGACAGGTGGCGGCGGATCATCGCAGCCTGTTCAGCCGAAAGGCCGCCCGGTTGCGGGGGCGCTATCTCAAAAAATCCCTGTAGCCAGTAGCAAAAGTCGCGGCTCGTCATCGCATTAGTTCCTTCACTGGTTCGTGGTTTCATGGAAAAGGGGCGAAAGCCCAACAAACGCACGTTGGGAAATCTCGTTTACACCGAGAGGGTCGGCGGTTCGAGACCGTCACCGCCCACCATTTTCAAGGCTTTCTCGTATCTTCTGACACGTTTTGTTCACGGCTGACTTGTTCGTGCTTGTTCGTCAGCGCCGCCTTCTCGCGCGGCCAAACAATACCGGGGAAATCGGCGGGGTCTATGTAGTGCGTTGCGCCGTTGAAAGCGTTCGCATCGCAGGTCATGAACGCATCATGTTCTGCGCTCCACTGCACTTCGTAGTAGAAAGTTTTGGCCTCCAATGGCGGGCGTTCGACGCCAATTATCGGCCTGTCCTTGGGTGCAAAACGGATTGGCTTCGGCTTCACGGCATTTTCCGCTGTACGCAGGCGCGAACGTAACCGTCTAATTTCGTCGGCTGCTTCAAGCAAATCATTCCGCATCGCCGCGAGGTCATATTCCCCCCATAAGTTCAACTTGTCCGCTATGTCGCCCTTCATTTCTTCATCTCCCTCTTAGCAGCCTCAAGCGCCACCATCCGCACATACGCGCTCAGCGTAAGCCCGCGCGCTTCTGCGGCCTTCTGTAGGATTGCCTTCTCGCGGTCGGAACAGCGGATGATAAGGCGGGTTTCTTTGTTAGACATTGCCGGATCGCTTATTCTTGTAGCTATCCCACAACGAACGAAGCGCGTTACGTTCGCCGCTCTTTCTAGCTTCCATCAAGGCTTGAGAAATCACTTGTTCCGCGTCTTCAATTTTTTTGCGAGCGGGGATAGTGATACCGCGTGCATCGGAGCAAAGAGCGATAAGCAGCTTTCGTGCCTGCTCAATATCGTCTTGATTGGGGGCGGAGTCAGACATTGAGCGTTCCAAACTTGGCAAGCTTGGAGGCGGCGTCAACCGCCTCTTGCTGTGTGCGGAATCCGCCGCGCTTGCCGATGTGGGCGGCGCGCTCAAGGCGGCCATTCTTGCGGACAAAAACAACCCAACACTCAGGCTTTACGGTGTCGGTGTGGTGGATGACTTCGTAGGGGCCAATGACCATTTGCTTGCTCCGTTTTGATGAATCCAATGTACGCACAAACGCACCACAAGTCAAGCGCCTATTTTCGCCCCGTCACAGCCCGCGCCACGCGGCGTTCGCCCCATACGTCTAGCCCGCCGCCGTTCGTGCGAACTATGCGGCCAAGCAGATCAGTCTGCGCTGACGTCAGCTTGCGATTGATCGGCTTTTCAGGTGCCTCGATCATCACTCCCTCCCTTGCGCTGGCGGGGCGGGCTCAAACCGCCCGTCATAGAACTCACTCTTTCGGCGTATCCATAGATCGCCTGTCTCGCGACAGCGGTAGACAACAGCGACCTCGTAGTCTGTTAGCGGTTCGTCGGCCTGTATCTTCGCCTCACCGATTACATCATACGTTGAGCCTCGCTTTTTATGCCTCCACACATTACCATTGCCCGGCGCGTCTATGGCGGCGAAAGCGGTGGACGCGTGACCGTTGAGAAAGCGCAGGGCGCGCGTCTCCAACGCCAGCGTTTCGGGGTCTTTATCGCGCGCATCTATGTCCAGTTCCGCGCAGCCCATGAAGCCGCGAATGATGGCGCGCGCCTCGTCGCGCTGGCGCTCGGCGGCTTCCGTTGCCATGCGTTCTACCGTCACCCATTGCATAATTCCGTTCGCTCTATTGCGAAGCCGCTGCACAAGAGAGTCGCTCATTTCGTCACTCCATTCTTGTGTTAGGTGCGGTGGGCGGTGTGCGCCCGCCGCGTATTGTTAGCGGTTCGTCACCGACCCCGCGCCAAGGCCGCCGCCGACCGCGATAGCGCCGCCGCCGGTGACGTTCCATGCGCTGCCGGTGCCGCCGACCAGCGAGCCGCTGTAGGACGTGCTGTTCGTCAGGCCGGAGCCTTTGACAGAGCCGGTCAGAGGGCCGTCTAAAGACCCAGATACCGACCCCTCGCCAACCGCCGCCGCGTTCGCCTCGGACAGCCCAAACGACTGGACGTTGGCGCTATTCAGTCCGTCTGGCGTTGATACAAATCCTGTCGAAAACGTGCCCGCGCCGGTGATCGAAACACCAGCGCCAAGCGCGCCGCCAGACAGCGATTGATTGGAGAGCGGGCCATTTGACAGGCCGCAGCCGTTGGTCGTCTGGCCGACGCCGCAGCCGCCTTGATTGCCGTCCTGCGCGGTGGAGACGCCCGCCGACAGGGCGACGCCAAGAAAAACTGTCACAAACTTCATAGTCTACTTCCTTCTTCGACGCCTGATTGCGCCCAGATGGAGCGCGCATCGGCGCTCCATGAAGCCGCAATCAGCGGACAACGCCCGCAGGGCACTCCCAATGGCTATTCGGGACCAGACGGCAGCCAGCCGCCCGCAGGGCCTCCGGGCCGCCAAGCGCGCTTGATTTTGCCACCACTTGGGGCGCCGTCGGGCGCCTCTGCTGCGACGGGCAGACCACGCCCGTGCTGTTGAGCGCGCTGCGCACCTCGGCGTTCTGGCAGATCAGTTCCAGGGCTGCGAGGTTCTGCCCCATACCGGCCAGCGTCGCCGCATAGGCGCGCCTGTTGCAGTCCACCATCTCCCACGTCGTGCCAAGCGACACGCCGAACCCGGTTGCTCCAACGCCCGCAGACGTTGATCCAGCGCACGAATGTACGCCTGCGGCGGCGAGAGATGGCGAAACGGCTGTCGGCGTTGTTTTGATGGTCTGCTTGCGCGCCTGTGTTGTAGATTGAATGACGGTCGCCGCAGACTGGCTATCAGATGTCGATGTCGATGTTGAGGTAGCGACTTGCGCGAATGCGGGCGAGGCAAGCGATAGCGCCGCAATGGCAATAAGCGTCGATTTCATTTTAGGGCTCCGTGAACATTGGTCTGCGAGGCAGTGTAATCTTTTCAATTGGCGTTGATGCCCGGCGCTGTGGTGGTGCTTTGGGCATGGGCGGGCCTTTCAGCGTCGGGGCTTTTCTAACGCCAAGGTGATTTGCTTCGCGGCGTTTGGCTTTCGCAATTTTACCAACGTCCGCGCTTGTCTTTTCGCGATGGCACGGCCCGCACAGGACAACCGCGTTGTCGAGTGTCGGCGTTCCTGTGAGCCCATCAGGGTTGTCATGGTCGATTTCCCATTTCTTGGCCAAGGCGTTGCATCGTTCGCAGTACACTTGCCCGTCGCGTGTTGCGCGCTTGATGGCGGCGACCTTGACGGCTTTGGGGAACTCCTTACGCGGCATCGGCGGCTTCCAAGTCACGGAACACAACCCCGCGCTCCGCTCCAAATGCGCCGATCAATTCCAGCAAGTCCGTCATTTCCGCCTTGCTCATATCGCTGGTTCGCATTCCAAGCGGAACAAATGAGCCTGGCTCGATTCCAGGCACCACGCGCGCCTTGCGGAGAGACGCAGTAAACACGTCTTTCCAATCCTCAGGCGTAAGCTTTTGCCCGTACCATTCGACTTGCTGCGACACTTCGGTTAGGCGCTGCCACATCAAATCGTTTTGCTCGACTGACCGGCGCGGGGCCTTGAACTCAAGTCTTGTACCGGGTGGCGCGCTGCGGCACCACTTGATGGCCTTTTCTCTATCCTCTGTCCGTCGTAAAATGATAGCAGCCCTTGTCATTGAACCCTCGCAAACTCGCCAAAGTGATGGATGGAAGCATCATTCCGCACGGCAATAGCCAGAGCTTTTGAGTCAAAGTAACCAAGAAATTTGTTTTTCCCATCAAGCCATATTTCTGCTTTCCACTTCCCGGCCCTCATGTCCCAAGAAACACCACGAACGCCGCTTGTGGTGTCTTTCCGCGCCCCTTGATTGCGGACATTTTGAGCAAACGTGCAGAAGCGTAGATTTGAACGCTGGTTATTCAGTCCATTGCCATCAATGTGATCAACAAAATTTCCGTTCTCAGCGGACATTATTAGCCTGTGCATTAGCACTGACGTTTGTTTGCCGCCACGCTGGCTTATCCGAAAAGCGTATATCGCGCGACGGCGTTCTGATGTTAAAGCGCACCAATTCCATTGTGACACTATTGGAGCGTCAGCAGCGTCGATGACTGCCGAATATCCCTTGGTCAGCGGGACAATTGCTATGTCCCCATTTATGATGATGTCGCGGGTCATCGCCACTCCATACTAAAGGGGATTTCGTCCAGCGGATCAGGCCCCTTGCCGCGCCCCGGTGCTTGCGGGCTGTTCGCGCGCAGTTCATCGCGGAGGTTGGCGACGGGGTTGCCTTCCTTGCGCTTGAATGAAAGCGACAGGTATTGCTTGCCGTTCTTGTCTGTTTTCAGCCAACCGGAAACCCACATATCAACGCCATTGATGCGCGCTGTTCCCGTCCGGTCTGGGTGTGTGTCTTTCTCTTTCCGGTCGTTGATGAATATCGACCCGCTGTTGTCTTTCTGTTCGTAGCTCATGCTTGTCTCCTAAATGTGTGTCCAAGTTTGTCTGCGCACAATTTTTGCAATTGTGATGTGATGCACATCGTACTCGCTAGCCAACTGCTTGTACGTCACGCGGTGAGGTGTGTGCCGGTCCCTTATCGCTTTAACTTCCGCTTCCGTCAGAACCGCGTATCCATTTTTGGAGCCTCTAGGGGTTGTGCCATGCCGCATTGCGTCGGCGGAGTTCTCTCTCCGCGTTGCCCACCTTAGATGATGCGGATTACAGCAAAGCCGGTTCCCGCAAGAGTGCGCGGCCTCCTTGCCTTGCGGCTTAGGCCCGTGTGCCACCTCGCATATAAAGAAACTAGCTTTGCGCTGGCGGCCATCTGGCCAATCTACAGCGCCATATCCGTGGCAAAGCGACTTGAAAGGCCACAGTATACATTCGTCAGTTGGCGCGCATTTCGCCGTCTCAATTACCCAAGCGACCCGCTCTCCGCGCCTTGCCTTCCTCGGAATCATTCTGCGGCTTCCTTCTGGTACTCGGCCTCGGCAAGTTTCGTGCGATGGTCGGCAAATGCTTTTCTAATTGCGGTTTGGTCGGCTTCTGACAGGCCGCTAATTGTCGGCTTGTTTGCGACCGCCCACGCGCTCAGATCGTCAACCGTTTGCGCCATGCGCAGCGCGTCAATGAATGGCCCGGCAAGGCTTGGCGCATCGCAGACTTGCGCCTGATCCTTGTCATACAGCGCCAGACCAAACGGATTGCCGAAGGTCATAAGCGCCCGCTTCATGGCGTCTGTTTCGGCTTCCTTGAGCGCGCTTTCGTGCGCAAGCCCCAGGTCAACATCAATGCCGTGGCCTGTCCCGTAGCCTTCGCGAACAACGCCCGCGACCGTCACGCGAACCTTGGCGACATAAGAGACGCCGAAGCCCTTTTTCTGTTGCTGGCCTATCGTGCGCTCGTGTTCCGCAACACAACGCATTTCCAGCGTTTCGCGCGTCCATTCGCCAAAGCCGAATATGCGGTTGGCCTCGGCTATCGCGTGCCAGCCTTCAATGTAGGATAGGGCGCGGCCCGCTTGCTTGCGTTCCTTGACGTGCGAGCGGACAAGCGGGGCCTCAAGGGCGGGTTTTACTGAGTGCCAATAGTCGCTCATTTTACCCTCAATGTTAGCGTGGGCTGGCCATTGGTAAGCTGCGCTCCGGGGACGGCGTGCCCCGCATCAAGCGCCTCGCGTATGGCGTCCTTGTCGGGCGCGGATGTGATTTTCTGGCGCATGTATTCGGCGGGCAATTCAAGCTCGTTCACAACATGAACCTTGCTTGGCCCGATGCGCGCCGATAGCGTCACGGCGGCGTCCTTGATCGACGTTTCACCGGATTCCAGCATTGCAATGGCGATACACTCGCGAAGGGCTGCGGCGCTGCCGTCAATGCGTTCCTGGCGCATCTTGAGCGAGCCGATGTAGTCTTTCAGGCCCGCCGATTGGGCCTCAAGTTCTTTGACGCGGCGCGCAGCCCAAATGACCATATCCTTGAGGTCGGAAAGCCCGTCGAGCGTGTCAATCAGGGCTTGATCGTCGTCGGCAAGCCCATATTGAGCCTTGAGTCTGTCGCGCAAGTCGGCGTGGTTCATGGCGACTGTGCGCAAGTCGTGGAACTCGGTCATTAGAACCCCCTCCGTATCCATTGCGCGTACCAGCGAGCACGCTCGAAATGCCTTGACGCTTCCGCCATCCAATGGCGCGCATGGGCGGCCTGTTCGCGCGCAAGGCGCAGGCAATAACGGGCGGTGTTGTGGGCTTCGCGGAGCCCGATGCGATAAGCGGTCATCGGCTGACCTCCTGCCTAAGCGCCTCGTTCTTGCGGCGCTTGAATGCTTCAACTTTGGCCTTCGTCGCCTTATGCGATTTGCGAAGGGCGGCGATTTCCGCTTGATAGAACCTGTGCCACTCGGGCAGTAGGTGGGCGATGCGCCAGAGATTGAACCGCCATATCCAGTAGGACGGGCGCAGGATCATGGCCGCCAATCCTTCCCCGTCCGGTCGTAGCCCGTGGTGTCGCCGTGGGCTTCGTCTTCATAAAACCGCGTGGGCGTGGTAAAGATTGCGATGATGGGCAGGAGCGCGAGGCAGATCACGGTTACGCCGCCGATCCACATCAGGGCTGTTTGAATGTTGGCGAGCATTTCAACCCCCTGCCGAAACCATCAGGACGCCGATTGCGAGAAGGCAAAGGGTCCAGATGATGAGTGTGTTGTCTTGGTCGGTCATTGTTTGCCTCGCGCTTTCTGGCATTGTGTATGCGGTGCCAAATGTCATTCGTTGGGGTTTGCCAGCGCATGAGCGCGCTCCTTGGCTGCTATCTCGCGCTGGACTGACATCAGCGCCATTTGCGTTCCCATGCGATCAAGGCCGGGCCGCTCGTTCGGGATCTTGGCGAGCAAGTGCGCCTCCATCTTGCGCAGGGCGTCCAAGTCAGCCGACCAAAGCGCATTGAAGTTCGACCAAATGAGCGACGGGGCGGCTTGCGCGCGGTTCATTGAACATGCTCCGCATGAGCCTCGGCCAGCGCGGCGGTTTCGGGGTAAAGTGCGGTCAGGATGGCCTCTGCCAATTGACGCGCTTGCTCGTCGGTCAGAAACAGATCGAGTTGAGCCGACAGAACGTCCGTGGACTCGCGGAGCTTGACGCAATGCCGTCCCTGATACGGCCCGGCAATTTCGATGGGCATCAAGCCGCGTGGCTGAAAGCTGTTGAGCATTGGCTGGCTCCCGGTTGATGGAGCCTACAATCCCATAAAAAAAGGGACACGTCAACCGCTAAAGAAGGGCCATAAGAAAAAGGCTACGTTTCCCCGTGCTTATGCGGGTTTACAAAGTGCGTATTCCCTCGCGAACTAAGCGGCGTGGGGCCGGTAATTTTGGGGGCCATTATGGGAAGCGACCGGGACCGGAGAAGGGCCGAGGCCAGGCAGGCTATGATTTGCGCGCTTGGCGCTGAATATTCCTTGCTAACGCAACTGCTACCGCACGGTTTTCAAGCCTACGATCCTGACCGACTATCACCCTTGCGCAAGCTGTATCTGCGGCAATACCGACTGTATCGGCAGCTTGATCTGGCGGCCAACCTAGATCAATTAAAATAGCTTCCATCCCGTCCCTGAATAGCTCGAAAGCGTCGGGGGCGGGCTCTGCGGCGAATCCGAGCAGCGTGTCAGGGGTGACGCCCAAGACCTCGCAAAACCGCACAAGCTTGGCCCATTGGGTAATATTGCGACCGGCTAATATTTCCGAGACGCCGTTGGCGCTCATGCCTACGGCGGCGGCCAAGTTCTTTACGGAATAGCCTTGGGCCTCCATCGCCTCCCTTAGACGCCGAGCAATTCTCAATGAGTTCGCATTTGACTGCGTAGGCATTGGCTTATGTGACACATGGCGCTTATTTCACCATACCATCTTTTGTTGATAACGGCGCTTGACAACCCCTTAATTTAAGGGGTAAGGTATGCGCCATGTTTCCAATTCTAGACAAACTCGGTGGCATGGACGCGGCGCTTGATGTGATTGAGCGTCGGCGCGGACGCCGCTTGTCTCCCCGCGCTGTCCAGGCGTGGCGCGAATACGGGTTCGTCCCCGCGATCAATCGGCTGCACTTGATGGCCGAATGCGACCAGCGCGGCATCCGTTACGCTGAAAGAGATTTCCTCCCATCAAAGCCCGTCGCCTCAAAACGTGAGGTGACGGCATGATTTCGCGCACCGCTCCCCTCGCGCGAAAGAGCCCGGCTGGCTTTGACCTCCAGCCAGCCGGGCTCCCCTTTCACCGCCGGGGGCGGGCGGTGTTCTCAGTTTCCCCCGCGAGACGTTTCCTCCCTGACTCGCGGTTACTGGCGTCTGAGCGTTCGCGCTCGCGCCTCTTTATCTGCAACCGCTTCACGACGAGCAACGCTGTCCAAGGCAAATTCGTCCAAGCGGTTTGATGTGTGTCTGTGTCGTCACCTTCCATGAAGCCATCATGGAGGGAAGCATGAAGGAAGTATCCAACAAGGCAACGGAGCGTAGCGTTATGAGTGCCAGTGCTGAAGCCGCCGACTTGCTGCGCCAGATCGCCGGAAAGGGCGAGCCCGGCGAGACGAAGAAAGCGGCATGGCTCAGGGCCTTCCGCAAGCTCCGTGGCGATTGGACATTTAACCGGGTGAAAGACCTTTGGCGGCAAGAGCCGCGCGCACGGGTCTCAGCCGAAGAACTCACGCAGCTTCGCACCGTTGCGAAGCAATCGACCGGGGGCGGTGATGATATTCTGGCGCGGACTGCCGATGCACTTGAAAACGTGGCCGCGCGCCTTGACCGGCTCGATTCTGATTTCTTTGGGCCGGACGTTTCTAGCCTGCGCGATTTGGCTGATCGAATGCGGTCGTAACATTCTGCGGGGGCGCTGATGGTCCCCCGTCACGAAATCCTTGCTGAAGGCGTTGAACTCTGGTGCGGCGATATGCTGGAGATATTGCCGACGCTTGGGGAGTTTGATGCGTGTGTGACTGATCCGCCGTATGGGATTTTTAAAAAGACGGGCGGAAACGGGCGCATGTTTGGCAGGGACACAATATACACACAAGACGATAGCGCTGCCAAATGGGACCATAGGCCATCGCCTGAAATGATCAGTCTGTGTCTCAATTCGTCAAAAAGTTTTGTGATATGGGGCGGAAATTATCTATGCGATTTAATAGGTCCATGCAAGGGGCCTTTGATATGGCACAAGCTGACAGGCAACAACTCTTACGCAGATGCGGAGATTGCTTGGACTAATGTTTCAGGCACGGCTCGCGTTTTGTCGCATCAATGGTGCGGCGCTTTCAAGGATAGCGAACGCGGGCTTAGGGCGCTGCATCCAACGCAAAAGCCCATCGCTGTTATGGAATGGTGCATCAGTTTCCTACCCAATGCTGGCACCATCCTTGACCCATTCATGGGCTCCGGCACAACCGGCGTAGCAGCCATCAAGCGCGGCAAAGCGTTTTATGGCATAGAGCGCGAGCCAAAATACTTCGACATTGCTTGTCGGCGCATCAGCGATGCGCTGAAGGCCCCCGATATGTTTATCCCGGCTCCTGCGCCCAAACCCGTGCAGGAGCCGTTGCTATGACGCCGCGCTATTTCGCAATGGTCCGCTGGCCAGACCTCCCGCAATGGCTGGCGCTTGGTTGGCACTACACAGGCCAGCTTCCCGGCCAACATGGGGAATGGGCTTGCGGGCTTGAATGGCGTTGTGACTGTCCTGTGAGGCGGCCATGACAGAGCCCGCCATTGTCCCCCTGTACTTTGAACTGATGTTCCCTCCGACCGTGAACAATCTGTTTGTCAACGGAAAGGGCGGGAAAGGCCGCTTTACCTCGCCAGCCTACAAGGCATGGAAGGAAGCCGCAGGAACGCTTGCCAAGACCCAAGCGAAGGGAAAGCGCATCGCTGGCCCCTACGCAATGGAGGTTCGCCTTGTGCGTCCCGACGGGCGTAGGCGCGACGCTTCCAACTATCTCAAGGCGATTGAGGATTTGTTTGTGTGGCTTGGCGTCGTTGATGACGATTCCGAGTGTCAGTTTGTGAGTGCCGAATGGGTCAAGTCTGGCCCGCCCTGTTTTGTTGCAATTAGGCCCTGCCTTCGTTGGGGAGGTTCGCCGTGGATTTCTGTGCAGCAAGGGAATGGCTTGACGGAGTAGGGAGCGATCCTATGGCAGACCGCAAAAAGCAGAAGCTTCAACGCGAAATCTGGCAAAGCCTTGAATGGCAGAAGCGCCGCGCGATCATGGGCAACATTCGCTCGCGTGAAGCAACCGCGCCGCCCCCGACACTCCCGCAGATCAAGGGGCCATCGCTGGCGGAAATCGAAGCAAAATATGGCAAGTAAGGGGTGCGTCCATGACCGCGTTGCAAATCACACAGGAAGAAATCGGCAGCTTTGACTACGAGGCCGCGAAGGCTCGCAAGGCCCGTATGTGGGGCGCTCCTGTCGTCAGCCGTCCTCGCCCTTTGCCTGTCATCAATTACCCTGTGCCTGCCCATATTCGGCTTGGCAAGACGCGGTATCTGGAGCCTATCGGCCCGGTCAAGCGCCGCGATTGGATTGAGGTTCGGACCCCCACGCATCGCGGTCAGGCGATCCTTGAGGAAGTCGCCAAAAAGCACGGCATCAACCCGCGCGACATTATCGGCCCTTGGCGCAAGCATGAAATCTGCGTTGCCAGATTTGAGGCTGTGTACCGGCTGCGCGAGGAATTGATGATGAGCTTTCCGCAGATCGGGAGGTTTATTGGTGGGCGTGACCACACGTCTGCGCTCGCAGCCTATCGGCGGTTCAAGGGAATGCTGGAAGCTGGCGAGGCGCAGCCTGTTTTGTTGACCAAGGCGCGGGCGCTTCCGCTGTTTCAGGACAACCTAGATGGCTAACAACCTCTATATCCCGTTCCATCCCGGCGACTATCTGGCCGATACGGCGCACCTGTCGGCGGCGGAACATGGCGCGTATTTTTTGCTCATCCTTAACTATTGGCAGCGCGGCGAGCCGTTGCCGGATGATGACCGGAAATTGCGCGGCATTGCCCGCATGTCTGCCGACGAATGGGCGGCAGCCAAAGAAACCGTGCTTGAGTTTTTCGACGCACGGGATGGGCTGTTGCACCACAAGCGGATTGACGAGGAATTAGACAAGGCGCGCGAGCGGTCGGACAAGGCGCGCGAAAATGGCCTTCGTTCAGCCAATGCGAGGCAAAATGGCAGCAACCGTTCAGCGCCCGTTAAGCAACCGTTGAACGAGCGTTCAACGACCGTTGAGCGACCGTTGAGCGACCGTCCAACTAATCAGGATCAGGATCAGGATATAGAAGAAGCTATCGCTTCTTCTACGCACGAAGCGAAGCTTTCGGTTTTGGAAATCCAGCGCCAACTTGAGCAAGCGACCGGCTGGCACGACCTCCCCGGCGTAGGCGCAATCGAGAAGCTGCTATCGGAAGGCCATTCTTTCGAGGGGCGAATACTCCCCCTTGCCCGCGACGAGGCCGAGCGACGAACGAGCGCGCCCGGCGGCTGGACCTATCTTGCGGCAGTCGTGCGCGACAAGACGCGCCAGCCCACGGCGGCAGCGAAGCCGGTTGAAATGACGTGGGTGCCGCTCGGCTCGCAAGCTTGGAAAACGCTTACCGCCAAGAAACGCGAAGGCTATTTGCGGTCGATGTTGAAACCTGGACCGGGCGGCGAAGGCATCTATTGGCCCGCGCATGAACTGGCAAACCAAGGGGCAGCGGCATGAAGTTCCGGCGCGAATGGGCCATGCCTTCGCCAGATACTTTGTCGATATTTCCGATTGCTTGCTTTGTGCAGCGGCACATTGCGGGGGCGAAAATCATCGTGGACCCGTTTGCGCGCAATTGCATGATTGGTACGCACCGAAATGACCTTAACCCGGAAACGTTAGCGCAAGACCATATGGATGCAGTCAAATGGCTGGAAAAGTTAAATAGTCAAAATATTCGCGCGGATGCCGCAATATTTGACCCGCCATATTCTCCGCGCCAAGTAAGCGAAGTTTATCAATCTGTTGGAATCAGATGCGGCATGGAAGATACCCAAACGGCAAAATTATACGGGCGAGCCCGCACGGCGCTTGATCGTATTATGAAACCCGGCGCGGTTGTTCTGTCGTTTGGTTGGAGCAGCAACGGCATGGGTGTCAAACGCAGATATAAAATTGAGGAAATCTTACTAGTCGCGCACGGCGGCGCGCACAATGACACCATCTGTATTGCAGAGCGTAAGTGCGCCCAAGATTTGTTCGCATCGGCAGAGGAGGCGGCATGAAGCGCAAACCCGGAGACCGCTACGCAAACGGACGGCTAAAGCGCCCTACAATCGAACAGCTAAAGCAGATGGAAGCCGAGAGGTATCGCGAGAACATGCAGCAAGCCGCACAGCAGCCCCACAGGCGTGGTTTTCGTGATCCCCTGGACCCGCGCCTTGAAAGCGCGCTTGGCCGGTTCTGCGCCATCCGTGGGCTCCGTGGCGAGCTATACGACGCGGGACATGAGTGGGCAGACATGCGCCGCTCATGGAATCAGGCCAAGGGCGTTCCCTCGCAAATCAAACTTGGCGGCGGCACGGGGGCAGGGCCTTCCGATGCGACCGTTGCCAGATGGGGCCGCATCCTCAACGACATTGACGAGGCGCTGTATGACGCCAACGCGGCGACGTTGTGGGCTGTTCGGCGGCTTTGCATTGATAACGTGGCCCCAAGCCGGGAATTTGAGCCATACGCCATTCGTGGCTTGACGATTGTAGCGGAAACCTTGGGGCGGGTGGAAAGCAACGTGCATCCTTTTGTGAGGGCGGCGTGAGCCCACGGCGCGAAATACTGGCGGAAGGCGTCGAGCTTTGGTTGGGCGACTGCCGCGAAGTGTTGCCGCTGATTGGGCCGGTTGACGCGGTTGTGACAGACCCGCCTTATGGAATTGGGCTAGAGTATTCGGAAGCTTTTTCTGACGATGAAGCTTACGTTTTAGAACTTGTTAAGACTATTATACCTTGGGCAGAGGCTAACGCTAAACGAACACTTATAACATCAGGAAATCAGTGCCAGCATTTGTACCCGCGCCCCAAATGGACGCTTGCTTGGGTTACGCCCGCTGGCGCCGGAAGCGGGCCTTGGGGTTTTTCTTGCTGGCAACCAATCCTTGCCTATGGCTCCTGTCCCTATCTGGCGTCTGGTAAGGGGCGCAGGCATGACATTTTCATGCATACAGAGGCGAGCGAGCCTAATGGGCATCCTTGCCCGAAGCCAATTCGGTTTATGGAGAGGCTGGTTGAGCGCGCCGCGCTTGTGGGTGATTTGGTCTGTGACCCATTCATGGGGAGTGGAACCACAGGCGCAGCGTGCGTGAAGCAGGGGCGGCGCTTTGTGGGTGTTGAGATTGAACCGCGCTATTTCGACATCGCCTGCCGCCGCATATCCGACGCGCTCAAGGCTCCTGACCTGTTCATTCCCACGCCCGCGCCAAAGGCAAAGCAGGAGAGTCTTTTATAGACTGTGGAAAAGCAATATAGCCCTTGCTATTAATCCGCAAATCAAGTAGGCTTCGTCGTAATGTGTAGAACGGGAACTGCGCCTTGAGTGCAGTTCAACAGTTTGGCGGCGGGGAATCCGCACCCACCCTTGGGCCGGGCTCGATAAAAAGGCCCGCCGTCAATGAGTTTGCAGAGCGGCGTGGAAGGACACGCTAACCAGCACACCACGGATGAATGTGCGCAAGGTTCTAGAAGAACGCTAAGCGCGGTTTGGTGACGGTCGCATTTGCGGGCAGTAGCCGGCCAATAGCCTTCAGCCGGTATCAAGCCCGGCCTCTGCAAATCATTCCCTCGCACAGCGGGGCCTCCCATGTATCCAGAGCTATCCAGAGCCGCCCGGTTCATTGTCGGCGGCGTCATTGGCTTGCTTATCGTCCTGCTGCTGACGACGCTTGCGGCAGGGCAGGAGGATACGCCCGCTGAAAAGCGCGGCTGGTGGGGCCATCCCCGCGTTCAAGCCTGCTGCTCGGTCGCTGACGCGGTATTTGCGGACCAATGGCATTTCCTCCCCGATGGATCAGTCTTGGCCACGGTGACTGAGGGAACGGTGCAAACCATGCACTGGGTCGATTCCGTCATCGGGCGCACGTATCACGTCCCTGCTGCGCAAGTCATTGACGTACCGGGCAACCCAACGGGGCGGGCGCTGTTGTTTGTGTCACCGACGACACATAACCTGTACTGTTTCGCCACAGGCCCCATGATCTGATGAGCTTGCACCGCCTCGACCTCCCGACGCTCACAATCATAACAGCTTGGAAAAAATACGTTGAGCATCGCGACACCGACCGGCTGAAGGCAGTCATGGCCTTGGTCAAGCATTTTGAGCGGGTGGACGAATACGCGGTTGCCAAAAACATGCCCGGCTTCAACCGCTGCGATCTACTCGACCATACGGCGCGGGGGAAGGTGAGATGAGCCCGCCCCTAACCCTCGACCAAATCTACACAGCCGCCCAAGAGGCCAAGCGCCAGGAGCAGCAGCGCCAGTCTGTCGCCCAAATGGCTGACGAGATTGAGAAGCGGCGCATCGAGGAAGAGGATTGGCAGCCCCCGATTGACGTTGACGCAAACTACGTCCCCGAGGAAGTCGCCCCGGCAGACTGGTGGATCAGGGAACAACTAGCCAAGGAACTGGCTAAGGGCAGACTAGCCGAGGAACCGGCTAACGAAGATAGCCACGGCTATACCATCTACGTCGAGGACACGGACTAAAGCATTCCAAACGGAAGCCAACATGACCGCCTTTGGGCGGTTTTTTCATGGAGCTAACCAAATGGCGGCACAGCGTGATTACTACACCAAGCGCGGCGCGGAAGAACTGGCCGAGCGCATTCGTATCTATTGGCGCGGGCGCGGCAAATTCCCCCGCGTATGGACAGAGCCATTGACCTTCACGCAGGAAGCCAAGCTGAAGGAAAACGGAACGCCGCACACAGTCACGCTTTACATGGTCCGTTCCAACATGGTCGGCGGCTTGCCGGTCTAAATTAGAGTTATCTAGATGGCTCTAGGGCGGAAAACAGGTGGGCGGCAAAGGGGGACGCCAAACAAGCTAACCAAGGCGCTAAAGGACGCGATTCTTGAAGCGGCAGAGCGCGCGGGTGGGCAGGGCGGGACCGTCAGCTATCTTGAGACGCAAGCCGTCGCTAATCCAAACGCCTTTATGTCCCTACTTGGCAAGGTTCTGCCTTTGCAGATCGCGGGCGCTGACAATGAGGACGGGACGCCCGGCGAAATCGTAGTGCGTATCCTTGACACGCGCTCTAACGGTTGACGTTCCAAGGGCCTTTGCGCCGCTTCTCAAGCCAAGTCGCTACAAAGGCGCATATGGCGGGCGCGGCGGGGCCAAGTCGCATTTCTTTGCTGAGCAGCTCATCCTCCGGTGCTACCAGAAGCAAACCCGCGCGGTTTGTATTCGTGAAGTTCAGGACACCATCAAGGACTCGGTGCGCCAGCTTCTCGTGGACAAAATACAGAAACTTGGGCTCGGTTCGGCGTTCGATTGCCTGGAAGCGGAAATCAGGGGGCGCAACGGCTCGCTGATTATCTTTCGCGGGATGCAGTCGTACAACGCCGAGAACATCAAGTCTCTTGAGAACTTTGATATTGCATGGGTTGAAGAAGCCCAGACGCTCAGTGAGAAATCTCTGCGGCTGCTTCGCCCAACGATCCGCTCGGAGGGCTCAGAACTCTGGTTTAGCTGGAACCCCCGGCACGACACCGACCCGGTTGATGCATTCTTTCGCGGGCCGTCGCGCCATCCTGACGCCATCGCAATCAGCGTCAACTGGAACGACAATCCTTGGTTTCCCGAGGTTCTCAAGACTGAGAAAGATGCCGACTACGCCGCTGACCCTGAAATGGCGGAACACGTCTGGGGCGGCGGGTATGAGATTATTACCGAGGGCGCGTATTACGCCCGCATGATAGCCGACGCGGAAAAGGCCGGACGAATTGGCCATTTCCCCTACGATCCCAAACTGCCCGTCAATACGGGATGGGACATTGGCGTAGATGATTATACCGCCATCTGGTTCACGCAGGACGATGGCATTACCGCGACGGTCATTGACTACTTTGAATGCTCCGGCATCGGGGCTGAGGACATTGTGCGGCAGGCTTTGCCTGAGTGTTGCCCAAATCCGGCAGACACAGCGGAAGGCTTGGCGGTCTTGGGGCGCAAGGAGCCCTTCAGGTACGGAACGCATTATCTGCCGCATGACGTGAAGCTGCGGGAATGGGGCGCAGGAGCCCGCTCGCGTTACATGACGCTGTTGGCCTTGGGAGTAAGGCCCATCATTCCTGGAGCCAATCAGGGGCCGCAGGAACGCATATCAGCGGTTCGCCGCATCCTGCCGGTGACGCGGTTTAATCAGACAAGCCGGGTCAATCTTGGCCTGTCGCGTCTGAGGCGCTACCGGCGCAAATTCAATGACGCGCTCGGAACCTACACGACGCCGCTGCATGACGAGGCGAGCCACGGCGCGGATGCATTCGGGGAGTGGGCGATCAACTGCCCGATCCGGCCCATCATCGTGCCGCCTGAACAAAAGCCTGACCGCCTTGATGTGCAAGTCCTGCCCAACGGGCAAGTAAAGATGAACATGGACGTGTTCGCCATCGTAGAGGCCAAGCGTCGCAAACGGGAAGCTAACCGCTGATGGACGAACAAAGCGCCTCCTACGAAACGAAAGACGAGTCGCTCAAGAGCGATCCCGATTTCGTTCGCTTCTGGCTCGACGCCATAGAAGCGGCTGGGAAAGAGGAGAAGGACTGGCGCGACGACGCCGACAAGGTTCTTGAAATCTATCGCGGCGAGGACAAGGGCGAAACCGAGTTCAACATTGTCTATTCCAACGTCGAAACGCTGCTTCCGGCCATTTACAATTCAACGCCTGTCCCCGATGTGCGCCGCCGCTATGGCGACAAGGACAAGCACGCCAAGACGGT
>Ga0208644_1001186_pt1 | contig 22291 bp, 9 predicted proteins | sample VirMetDEL_Nov_18_FD_184517 | JGI IMG/M metagenome (GOLD analysis project Ga0208644, IMG submission 184517) | Aqueous microbial communities from the Delaware River and Bay under freshwater to marine salinity gradient to study organic matter... | ecosystem: Environmental > Aquatic > Marine >...
TCATAACGACTTCTTTTGCTTTTTGACCCTTCGGAACTTTGATACCGACCAACTTTCTAGCAGATATGGCTGCGAGATATTGAGGTTGTAAGCCAAAGATCTTATAACATTGCCAAGAAACTATACCATTGATCTTTGATAAAAGCGAAAGCGTTTGTGCTGATGAGAACCCTGAACGGAATGATTGAAGCGATTGCTCTACGTAAATTCTGCTTATATGAAACCGATATGAGATGTAATCAAGTTTGTTCTCAATCATTTCAGCTTTCTTAAAGAAGTTCTTTTCTTTGCGCATATCAATATGGTCGCAGTAAAGAATGTCGCCAGTTTCGGGGTCTAATATTGTTAAGCCAGTAATACTGGTTGAGATGTCAAGTCCGCAGATCATATCCGAATGATATCAGATGTCAAGCTTGATCTTAAATGTGAAGTCGCGTTCAGCGGTTTTCTTTACAGGAGTTGCAACCTTAGCTATACCAATCAAGTTCTTCTCGTCGTCATAGATACCGACCTTTGAGATGTATGTTGTTTTCTCGAACGATCCGGTCGGGTCGGGATACGAAGAGCTAACGATGTTTTTGACTTCAATAGTATCACTTTCAATATATCCAAATGAGCCAGTTGAAATTAGAGTCTCGGCGCCGTTAGTTAAGAACGATGGATTATTGGAGTGGTTTAGTTCGCCTTTAGGGGCGTTTGCAAACATTGTAATTACTTGCGTATTGGTTGTGCCACTCATTATCATGTTAAATGAAGAGTTAGGCGCTATTATGGAACCAGAAATGGATTGCCCAAAGTAAGTCCAGTTTGTAGTGCTTAAACCAACTGAGCTAGTATAATAATCCTGATTTACCGAGAGATCTACTGAACTTGTTAGAATTACGAACCCTTCATTGTACAAAACCAAGCCAATTACCGAACCTGACAAAGAGGAGGTTCCGTAGGTCTGTACTAATTCTCCGTTTCTTCTGATATCCTGCGCGCGGGCGATAAGAGACCCGGTGTAGTAAAACTCTAGATTTACAGAGCCCTTCTTTATTTGGCTACCATAGAATATGCTTGGCATAGAAACCAAACCCAATGAAGAGCTATCAAAATCTCTATTGTGTATTCCGGCAGTTACCGAATCAGCAGAAGAAGAATACTCAAAATGAGGAGATATGTTTCTGTAATAATTGATGGTATTCTTAAGAGCGCGGAGATTTGAGACAGATCCGTTGCTTGTGATTGTAGGTCCTGTTACTGACTGGCTTATGACGGCTGCAACAAACCTAGCGTCCGTCGCGGAATAATACTCTTTAGATATCGAGGCCGTGTAAGGATACAAACTGCCAGTAATGATGTCGCCAGGATTTTTTAAATTAAAAGCTTCAGATGTACTTGTTCTAAAGTTTAGTCGGGAACCGTCTTTAACAATCCAAGGATATATAATTCCGCGATCTTCAATACCATCTGGGCCAATTGTCCTTCCGGTAGAAGACTCAGCACGGTCGACATTTAACTCATATAAGGAAACGTTACCGGCGTCTGTAAGCCTAATTGGATTCGCAAACGCTCCAGAGATATTAGGCGTATTGTTGTAGTAAGCCGAGCCACTATAAATTACAAATTTAACTTCTGGATATAATTTTAGTGTATTGGTGAATACATCATTCCTGTTAAACTTGTAAAAAGACATTTAACGCCCATAACATTATTAGTAATCTAGTCTTACGCGAACTGTAAACTCTGTCGTCGGATCTTTCTTAAGAGGCTCTGACAACTTAGCAACGGCCAACAATTCGTTATCTGGCGAGTATAAACCAACGGTGGTAGCATAAGATACTGGAACGTCCGCAGAATCATTCTTAACAACTAGCTTACTAGCACTTAAGTACGTTGGGTTCGCAGAATAGTTAAACTCATTGTGGTTTGCTCTACAGAAATATACTGTTGAATTTAGTTCGACAGAGTTGTTAAACGAAAGATCGTAAACTCTATGTCTTATATCATCACAGTTTCCTGAGATTGCCGAGCCAGTCAAGATGTCGTTAACATCATCACCTGCAGAATTCATTTGTACAGATGAGCTAAGCAAGGAACCAAAAACAGAACCGGTAATAACTGCAACACCAGCCTGATAATAAATCAAACCTGCGGGTTGCTGCGTGGAGCCAGTGATTCCATTCAATGGGGTGCCGGCACTGTTAGAAACATACAAGATTCCGTACTCGCCCGCAGGAGAGTTTACCTTGTATGATGTCGTTCCATCGCTATCCTTAAGAGTAACTCGGGATGAGAAGGGGCTGCCGTATGTCGCATTAACTCCAAGCTCAAGTGTGAACGATCCTTTCTTTACCTCATCCTTTGTGAGAAGTCGAGTAAAGTTAAAGAAGTAAGCTTCATCAATTTTTGTACCGCCATCTGTTAGGTTTCCATCTTCATCGAATCGTCTAATATCATTGTTCTCATCAAACCCGACCAATACTTGAGCCATCTGATTATAAATGTTAATCTTTTTGGCATTCTGCACATTGCCGGCGCCGGCCAAAGAAGAAGTGGCTGCATAGCCAGCCGTTAGATCAAAAATATGGTTCGCTGAGGAGCTAAGGTAAGGATAATCGTAAACTGACTGGAAGATCCCGTGAGAAAAGTTTTTAATATTTAGATCACTGTAAGTTCCAGACACAATCTGTCCGGTAATAGGAATGGCCTCATGAAGAAGATTCCTCGTAGAAATTACGTCTTTTGCATTTAAAGTTTTGAAAGTAGTAGCCATTTTTTATTCCTATACCGATTTAACAAATCTAATTGGGACATCTACACGATACCCTGTGTTAACACCTGTTACGCGAACAGTTGAGTCAATAAATCTCCACTGATTTGCCGACAAGTCGTTCCCTGATGGGTTGGAGAGATTTGTGGTAGCCAATGTTCCAATCTGGGTGAAAAGAAAATCACTGGTTCTCAAATCCAAAGACGAGCCAATTCTAAACTGGAATCTGGTTCCTCTTGGACCGGCGACAGAAGATTCGGTTGTTCCACCTAAGTTTGTTACATAGCCTGTTCCAGCAGTCAGATTAAAGAAGTATGAAGCAATATTGTCATCATCGATAAAGGATGGTGTAGCTCCCGGAATCGCTGTATCAGTAGTTAGTCTTGTGTTGGTAGAACCCGGCGCTGATGGAGGTGGGAAAATTTGTCCCAATCGATTGTCCAACTCTACAATGTACTGTGTTTCAATCAAATCTCTCGCTAGTGTCTCTTCGTTAGAAACCTCCGTGGTGTCTAGTCCCTGATCGGTGGCGATGTGCGAAACGTCGTCGTTTGGCTTATAGCCATTTAGAATACCCTCTGACAGAGTCCCTAGGTTGTCAATTGTAGTTTTATCTACCGGGATGACGAACGTTCCAGAAGAGTGCTTCGCTGAGCCCTGTCCTGCTGTTGTGAATAACTTAACTACCGGTAGGTAAAGTAAATCGTTTCTGTTAACAGTTAAAAGCTTTGACTTCATCAGAGAGGTGTTGTTGGTAAAAGCTTCTAAAACCGGAGACTGAAGAATTGTGATGTCATAATATGCAGATCCGCTAGCGTTGTTCTTATCGTATAGTCCGTAATCGATTTCGTCATCGCCTAAAGCAAATTTCGAAATCCTAAAGGTGCCATCGCCCTTTGCCAAGCGCATCCTGCCTGTGTCTGTTAGTACGGCGTCCAATATAATGTCGCCTGAATTGTCTAGAAATCCCATGTGTTTACCTCTCGTTATTTAAATAGTTGTTTGTTTTAAATAAATCCTATGGAGTTACAACTCCAGTATTTTTGAATGTAACGTTTAAGTCTACTTTCTTGCCTGTCTTTTTACTTGTTACTCTAATTTTCAATGTTTTATCCCAACAATCGGCGTCCCCAGCGGGTCCAAGAATGTTACTAGAGGGCGCTTGGTTGGATGCTTGATCCGAACTAATCGAATCATCGTAGACCAAGTTACGTAACGAAGGCTCAATATAAATATACCTTCTTCCGGGCTTTGTTTCAGTTCTTTCTATTTTTTCTTCAAAATAAATAGTCTTTAGAATCAAATAGACTTGTCCTTCGTTGTCAACCAACTCAGCCTCAAAAACGTGCGTTGGGTTTGAGAAATTATTATGAACGTCTATTGCTCGAACACAATAATAATATTTTGTATTAGGTTGAATATCATCAATCAAGTGAGCACCGGATGCTCTTTTATCCATTGTTATTCTGCCGCTAATTGTTTTGTATGGTGCAGCCGATAACGCAAAGTCTGCATATGACTCTGGTTTTGTCGTTGTTCTAAAAATTTCGTATCTGTCGATCGGGTCATCGTTCTTGTAGGTTATTTTTAAAGTTCTATTGTTAATCTGTTCCCGAGCATCCTCAAGAGTAATGGGGCTGTTTGTCTGTGCAACATACTGATTTACAACCGCCTCTAGATCGTTTTCTTTAATCAAAACCGGAGTTGCATCAAATTCACCAGTGCTAGAATTGAGCAACAATAGCAAACGATTACTTACGCCACTGAACGGAACAATTCTGAAGTCTGGCGGAACAGGCGGGTTATCTAAAATAGTATTAATATGTGTTGAATATGGGATAACTGCCGCTCTTGTATCCATGTCTGACTTGATGGTAATCTCGCCGCGAGGAACAGGGGCATCATTTATATAAACAGGAACGTTCGAACCGTGTGGTCCACTTCTGAACGCTATCTTATATTCACTTAGTCCACCAAACTGATTTCCAGGGTCAGCAGCAGTGATCGTGTATTTTACCGCGAAGTTGTTTTTTGGAGCGTCATTGTTGTAATACCCTCCTAAAATTTGAGCACTTATTTCATATGTTGGCCAGTCGAGGAACCCAGTAAGCGCGCGGCCTACAAATCTATTATTAATGTCGTCCAAAAACTGCTGAACGCTGATATCTCCATTTAAGTCATATTCAAATGGACCATAAGAATATTGGACCGTACTTCCATTATTGTACACCTCATCAAAGTCAAGCCACCAGTTTGTTAACGTAGTCATAATTTATTACTCTCTATCGACCTAAATAACCATTATTTCTGAAATTGATTATCCGGTCTTGAATATTACTAGCAACACCCTGATCAACACTCTGCTCCGTATTAATACCAGCATTTTGAAGAACATCCTGTTGTAGCCCTGCTCCCGGAGGCAAGCTAGTGACATTACTACTCAACGGATCTGATGGATTAAGTGATAAGTTGCTGATATTCGGTATATTGCCCCCAAATCCACCAGAAGCAGATGGGCCGCCAGGATTCCCCGGGAGGTTGGTGAGTCCAGGGATACTCACCTGACCTGTCTGTATCTGACCGGATGATATTTGTGATGCTATCACAGCTTCCATTGCGGATGTCGCCTGTTGTTGTACTGTTTGGGCTGCTTGTCCGGTCATTTGTTGAACTGGAATGTCGTCGCCATCAGGCAGGGTGAGGGCAACGGGGTTTTCTCCCGATAGCTGGTCCGTGGTGGACTGAGGAAGCTCCCCAACATCTGCCACACCAATCGCGCCGCCGGAAAAGTTTCCATCAAAACCGTCGCCACCTCTGATCTGTATTAAAAGCAAGTTCAAGTCAAATGCGTCTGGGGATATACCCCAAGTTGGGCTGACGGTCTCGTTAAACAAATTCGGGCTTAATCCATCAAAAAAGATATCATTTATGTCGGCAACGGTGCTACCAATCTCGGCAAGTACTGGGATTTTATAGACGTAATATCCTTGATGGGCACCGGTCACTGGAATGAACGGAGTCTCCTCATTCTCAGGTAAGTAACTAAATCCTTCCAAATTGTTAGCAATTTGGAATGTTTGGGTTGAAGTAATACCAATGCTCTCTTCCGCATAGAACCCTAGAGCATTGCCTATGGCACGACCCTGATGGACAGAGCCAGAGTTGGTGATCGATGCATAGTCATGATAGTAGTATCGCTCTCCAACAACCAATCTAATTTGCTTGATATCGTATTGGTACCGAACACCATACTTGATCTGAGTGTCGTAGTAAGTAATTCCTTTTTCTTGACCCGGGGCAGATGCTATGTCTCTACCAAAGAAGAACCGTTGCACCACTGTGCTAGAATCATTTGCATCAACTGATAACTGTCCCACTGGTATCACCCTTTTCTCAACCATATACATAATGGGTGTATCTGAGTGGTTTGATGTCGCCGGTCTGGATTGATAAATTCTTCGGAATTCTCCTGTTGTTCCGTTTCCGCCGAGTCTAAATGAGCCAAAGATGTTTTTAGCGGCATTCAATTGATCAAGATCGAGATTAGTATACCAGTTAGAAAAGCTATTAAAAAAGCTATCAGCTGCACTTGGATCGCCGTAATTCTGTATAAACGAGGCGCCGCTACGAGCGCCACGAGGAGGAACTTCGCCAGTAAGATAATTCTCGATTCCGATTCCGTTTTCAGTTGAAAAAATATCGTCTATATCTTGGTAAAGGCTGTTGCTTGTATCTTGATTTATCAAAGCAATCAAAGCATTTAACACATCTTCCACTCTTATCGCCAAGTCAACATTTTGACTTTGAGAAACAACTTTATTTCCATCATCGGTATCGTATATCACAAAAGGTAGAGAAGTAGAGGGCGTATTAGACCCTTTGTATTTCTCAATAATTAATAATTCTAATAAAGTAATGAAATTCTGAGTCCATTCAAGGTCGAGGCCGGGGGCGCCAATTAGCGTCTCTATTATATTATTGCCCGTGTCCCATTGATTTGCATACGGGATTGTTATCTTGTTGTAAAACGGATAGGTTTCAATAGCATAGAAATCGTCCTGCTCAGTGGTGGTGCCTCTGTCATCTCTTATTGTGCCATTGATGGCACTTAGAATTCCATCGGCCACATCGTGTGATAAAACTGCAACGTTTCCAAAATCAGTCTTATAATCTTCAGATATGTTACTTACGTTATTTGCGTAAAATTGTAGAAATCCTTGTGAATTGGTTTGGTCTTCGGTTATATCCGACCCGCTTAAGCTTCCTGCTAATAGCTGACTGTAATCTTCATTATTAATATCAAACAGTTTGTATGCCGGCGGAACCAGTCCGTTTGGATTATTCTGAACAATGCCAGTAGAGATCTCAATATGGTAGAAGTTGGGTATTGTGGCTTCTGGCACATCAGCTATAGCAGCCTCATAGTCAGGATCCGTATCTAAAAATAGATTATATGTAGACTCCACTTCTATATCGTACGTGGAACCCTGCATTGTTCGATCATAATAGCGATAATTAAACTTATGATTAAAAATAGGATTACTAGCACTCAAGCCAGCTGTCCAATCTTGCTGCATTATGGGCTTAATATTTCTGGTGGCGCCAGCCATTCTCGGGTCTGTTGTCAGCAGCCCATAAGGTTCCGAGAGATTAGGGTTGTTAACATGAAAGAACTTTTCAAAATAGGGAATGCCTGCAAAGTCGCCACCGGGGTTATTTTGCTCCAAAAGATCATTCAGATCTTGGATTCCATTAATGTTCCCCTCATTCCAATCCGTATTCGCAAAATAGTTTTCTGCTCTCAGTTTTATGGTTATTGTCTCACTAGGGCTCGACCCGTCGATCTGGGTATAAGCACTGTTCGGGCCTCCGAAAGGTCTAAAGAACGTCGATCCTACAACAGCCACACGTTCTTCAACTATTAAATCACCATCTTGATTGGTTGTAAAAGCCGGAACGTTGCCCTGCAGATCTCTATATTTATCAACTGACCTCCAGTCATCTCTGATTAAGGGATGTAACTGATAATCTCCAGATTTTCGCTCGTCTTTATTTAGACCGAGCAAATTTGCATTTACAGCTTCATATACTTTAAAACCTATTGACATTTTTAGTAACTGCCCCCTCCACTAGTTGTTCCGCCTGTAGTTCGTGCTGTCGTGGTTGTCCTCTGTCTACGACTGGAGCGGCGGGGTGCCCTCGCAGCTAAATCCCTGGATGTTACTGGACTTGAAAGATATTCTGACATTACTCCACCGCCAGCGCTCTTATAGTTAAGAGTTTCAGTAAATAGTTTTTTAACATCTTTCTTGATAGAATCTATTAGCTGATCAGATGTAGGACGACTATTTGCTGCTTGCCCAGCGGTATCACCCAGAATAAACAGCTGATCATAACCCTCTAAATAAAATCTGTTCTCGACATTAAGAACTTTATTCTGTTGTGATATCCGACATACTATGGCGCCATTTGCATTTTTAATTGTTTGGTAGCTCTGATTATTCAGTGGAAGCCACTGGTCGCCTATGCCCGTTGAATATTCCACTCTTACAACTGAATTAAAATTGATGTTTTGCTCCAGGCTGTTAAGCTCTTGTATACTCTCAGGAACACTTTGTAATTGAGTAGCTGCTAAAGAACCAGATATTAATTCAATATCCGACGCTTGGACGGCTCTAAACGACGTTGCTTTAGCTTCCAATATTCTCCTAAGCAAAGGATTATCCGCAAACTTTGTATTTTCTCTAATACTATTCTTGAACTTTATAAGCTCACTTCCTGATACTGCCGTCCTTGCATCTCGTCCCGTTTTAACAAACGGACTTGAATCAGACAAATACTCCGAGGAGTCTATAACTTCAGCTGTTTTGCCAGGAACACTGTTACGAATCTTTTTAAGACTTGTTAACTTGGGCTCAAACTGAAGCCCTGACTGTCCCAGAAGAAAATTCATTGAATCAAGTTTTGCCGTTTCTATTGTAGGATTGGCTTTAAAGTTCTTAGACATTGTAGACTTATTTTCGTTTGCACTCAAAAGGTCCAAGGACTGATTAAAATCCATGTTTTTTGCAGTCTCTATCGATACTGTATTTGTTGAGATAATTCTAGGTGATAAAAAGCCATACTTGTTAATGCCTATTTGATTGGGAGATGAAACGTCATATTTTTGAACTTCTTTGTCAATTCTTAATTCATATTGTCGGAAACTTATTTGACCTAATCCTGCATTAGACGACGCAATAAACTCTCCAAAATAATCAAAGCCATTGTTTTTTGTCAACTGATTAAGATAGGTTTCTTTTATATCGGAAACAAATTTTAGCTTCTTAACCAAAGGATTGGAACCAGCAATCTTAGAATTAAAGTTTTGGTTTTTGTGTATGTTGCCAGTAGATTTTTGAATATTTTTATCTAATATTTCTATAAAGCCATTTAAAATATTGCTAAATTCACTCAGCGACTCTGGTGTTACCGAGTAAGGATTTGCAAACGCCAGCATGTTTCTCGCTACCAAGGTAGTTGGAATATTGCCTACCGAATTACCAAACATAAATCGTAAGGCCGAGATGTATAGTTCTAAAGACTTTTTCCAAGATTTGTCTGTTTTAAGTTGCTGCTCTCTAGCTAGCGTATTAAAATCATAATCCTTAACTTTTTTATCATAGTTGTTGACTTTCAAGTCATAGTATTGTGCTTCGACCAGAGCATTTCTTAGTTGCTCTGTTAACTCTGAAATGACCTTCGCGGAGTTATCATTAATCTCTATTTCAATGTCGTAATGATATAAGCCCTCCGACTCGTTAGTCATTTGACTATCAACTATTAGCAAAGACAAATGATTATTGTCTGTTGTAGTAGGATTTGGTTTGATAATTTGTACTGCTCCATCTGCCAAGGTACCAATCAACCTCTTCGACGCGGTTTCATCAACACAGTCAGAATCGCTAATCTTGTCAGGTGTTAAAAAATTACCATAATTTGTTTTACCTACAGAGGTTCTGTAAACCTTAATATCTAATAATTCAGCGGTAGATAAAAGACTCTCGTTATTGTCTAGCAAGTGAGATAGTTGGGCATTGTGCCTCAAATATCTAAGAAGACTAAAATTTGTGTGTATTTTTACAGAACCATCTTTGGATCTAGAGTAGTATACTTTTGAAAGATAATCCCCTGATGCCTCCATGGGGCGGCGCAAATTTATAAAGTCATTAACTACTCTAGTTCTATAGTCTTTTATCTTCTGGTTTGGCAGCATAATCATGCTGAGACGAGGATGAGGACGATCAACATGTTGTGCCTCTGCCATTAAACCACTGCCTGGATGAAAATGAACCGGACCAACCCATACATCTCCTTCCTTCCCATAATCTGCTACTGTATTAAGCATTTTATATACAGCTGATTGTCTGCTAATTGAACCTCGCCTAAATACTTTTTCCAGAATTGGTCGACTGGTGCTTACTGTTTGAGCCGCCATATTGTATGGGACGTTAGAATCTTGCCTTTTACTTATGCTGTTTGTAAAGCACAAAATTGAAAGATGCCTTATATCATTTACCGTTTCCAAGCTGAAGGGAACACTAACAACTTTTGAATATAAAGTTGAATCTGCGTCTTTATTAAAATACTGTCGCGAGATATTCTTGACTAAGTTATCAACTTTAACATTTTTAATTAATGGGGAGGAAGCTTTAGCATAGCCTATCAAGATCTGTGGTATCTTAAGGCGGTCTTCCTCCCTCCTAGATGTTATAGCGCTAACATTTAAATTAAAAGCATTATCATAACTATCGTTTGTTGTACTAACAACTACATCAACAATAAAGTTAAACTGCTTTATCTGCTCTTGCTCCACAGGGATAATTCTTATTTCTTTAATAAGCGGTACCGGTAACCTAGAATTGAAGACCGCGGGTGATACATTCAACATTAGCAAGGCTCCTCATTATCAGAAGTATATAGGTTTCTAGAAAGCTGTGTTCTGGCGATTGTACCCTTAAGTGTGCTTTCTTGTATATTTAGCCTGCTGATAGCCTCGTTTGGCATCTCAGTATCAACAAGTATGTTTGCATAATATTCAACTTTTTGGTCGTCCATACCAACAGCTAAATCTTGCTCTGTTAAGAAAGTCTTTTTGGAATAAGTTCCATCCGAGCCCGAGAGAAACACTTCTATTTCAAAATTCTCTTTTAAGTTGTCCGAGTTTCTTTCAACAATATCTAAAACTAAATAATTTTCTTGCATGTATAATGCTACACCAGCATCATTATCTTGAGTCAGCCTAACAATTTTTTCTGCTGCTTCGCCCGTAAGATCATCTATTTCATTGTCTGATGAATAGAAAGTTTTATAGTCAATTGTAATATCTAATTGTGGAATGTTTCTAACAATTCCATTTGCAAGACTCGTATTGCTTGATGTAAGGTTGACGGTTTGATAATACTGGCTAGAGCTTATCTCTCCTGCTAGGGCGTTAATATGCCATGCTGGAGCATACTGAGTTTTTAAATCACTTGTTCCGAGGGGATCCGATCCTAAGAAAAACTTTTGCGCAAACTGTGGCGTGTCTTGAAAAGCATTAACAAATGCAACAGAATTTTCAGAAATAAGATATTGCCCGGCACTACCAGTCTTCTCTTGTAGTTGATCAGAAACATCATCCAAAAACTGGTTAACTCTTGTTTCTGCACCTGTCGTGCTTTTTTGGACCCTAAGAGAAGGCGTATCAAAACGAATTCTTCTGTCTGCATCATTCTGCGCCTCCGTGAATCCGGCTGCTTCTGTATTGTACAGAATATCATCGTCAAAGAACGCGTAAAAAGTTGGATTTAGGCGACCAAGCTCAAGCTTTCTTTTACCATACTCAGTCAACTTCATTTCTATGACTTCTTCTTTTTTGTCAAAAAAGCTCATTTATTATCCTTCAGATCCCTCTGGCAGTGTGATCACGGGAGGTGGGCTACCCGGAACACCCTGGACATTAACATTTCCTACTATCTCAACCTTGCTGTCTGGCTTATCTGTTAGGTCTACAGAGGAATACCTTATTGTTTCATCAATCTTAACTAGTTCTACAAGAGAGAAGTAATCGTATGGCCAGTTGTATGAGTAATTACCAATGCTATCCGGAATGGCGCTTGTATCGTCTGTGACGAGAGATCTTCTAAACTTCTCGTAAGACTTGCTGGCGCGCTTCTTGACTTTGAATACCATCCATTTAATTTCGTTTGACTTTGTGGCTAGAAGTTCTAGAATTCTGTCATCATCAATTATAGCTTCTTTTTGTTCAAACTTTTCACTAATATCTGGAGGTAGGTTCTGCCACATATCCGCTATGTCTTGTTTGGTTACCTTGGCACTAAATTCAAACATGTACATCAATATTGGCTTAACTGATTTGTTGGTAACAAAATCAAACCTTGGCGGGAAAACATACTTTTGTAGTCCTGATGCGACAACTCTATGTTGTGACTCTTCTTTGGACATTGTGAAGAATTTTCTTCTGTTGCTTGTCTCTATGAATGGCACAGCCACAACTGCCTCTTCCAGCAAACCAGCTTCTCTTACTTCTCCCACTCTTTGTGGGACTCCTGTGTCAAACCCACAAACGTCTGCTAATGAAAGATTAGACTTTGTATCCTTCAGGGTAATGAAAATTCCTTCTCTAGAATTATTTGGCAGGTTTCCATACAGGTGCCACATTCCTCCGGTTTTCAATTGTTCTGCCGTAGAGACGCCCGAATCAACCAAACTAGATGTTGTGTTAGTTGGCACAATGCCAGCAAAGTTCAGGACTGGTGTTTCAAACTTGCTTTGAATTAGCCATGATTTAGATTGCGAATTTGTTCCAGCCGGAACAGATGCAAAATAGTCTGTGAGATTTAAGCATGAATCCACATTCATTCTAAAGTCCGATGGAGATGATCCACTCACATCACGACTATATGCAAAGGTTGAGTTTGCTAGAATGTCATCTAGTGTTGGCTTTCCTGTAGTGGTCGGAGTGTATGTTATTGTTGCCTTTGCAGAGCCAGAGAAATAAGGAGGCGTCACATGATCAAATGTAGCTTGACCGGCATAGACTCCGGACGGAGATAGCGGGTTACCGAATGCGGACTCTCGAACGTACATGTCAAAAGAGGAGGTATCAACAACGATTTCTCCGTTGTGGGCGCGTCGAGTTCTATAAAGTTCAACTTCCATGTCATATGTAGAACCGCTTGTTACATGATTAAACTGATCCTCGCGATTAGACACAAAAGCAGCTGGCGAGTTTGTGAAAAACTCTGTTGTGGCACATAAAAAGTTATCAATCGCATGACGATAAAGCTTCTTGCCATCCACAAACTTAACGTATAATGGGCCGGCGCTCGTATCAAGCAGTGAATTATTATCAACCCCGCTATCAAAAATAGCACCGGAGCCGGTTAAATACTCTGGAGTTAAGTAATTTTCAGGGCGGTATATTGTTTCAAATGGTAGGACTTCGTTAGTTGAACCACTAGCCTCTGGCCTAGTCATTTCTCCGTTGCTTAAAGCATATTGTATTAGAACTTTCGGGTATTTAACCACGCCTTCGAATAGCGTTGTATTTGTACCATCAACTCGCCTGTCAGCTAACAAACTAGCATTACCAGCCGCATCGTCGGCATTTGAGGCAGTGTTGACTAGAACAGGGTAACTAACAGCAATACCAGATTTAATTGTATTACATAAAATTCCCGGAGACATCATTGGCTCCAGCAGAACTCTATAAGCCTGCTGTTGCGTGACGGTGCCACCCAGCTTTGCAAGAATTTGCGGTCCGTAGGATTGAGAGAATAATGTTCCCAATTCCACAACTCTTTCGGCAGGATAGAATCCCTTATATGGCAAGAATTTAGTGATGGCATTACAGCGGATTGCTGCTTTATCTCTCTGAATTTTTAGGTCTCCTGACCTTTGATCGTTTAAACTATCATCTACAACAGAGAAATACTTCATAAAATCTGAATTAGAATATACTCTATAAAAATCATCAACGCTTGAATCTGTAATAGATGCTCCAGTTAAGTTAAAAGTATTATTAATTTCTGCTAGGAAGTCGCCACCGTTGTCCTCAATATAAGTTTCAAACAACTCGCTAATCCTAAATTCTGGAACAATAGAATAATCCTTACCTACTAATGCAATGTATTGTGAATAAGAGTCATAACTCTCGTAAGGAGTTTTGCCCGACTGAGTTCCGGCTTCCCACAAAGCATCTCCGGCAAAAACCTTATCTCCCCCCGCAGAAGAGGATCCAGCCGGCACTCTCTGTGCGTATGTAACAGCCGGTCTTATATTTGCAGAAGTCTGAGCAAACCTTGAGTATGAGTTCAGCAATTCACCAGCGCCATCCCTTACCTCTACAGATTGCGTAGTAGCAAAGTCAAGGTGCCCGTCTAGAGGCCATATAGAAGAACTTTCAATATTCACACCCTGCGAGTTATCATTACCGCCGTATGTAGTAGAGCGATTTGTGCGATCATTATCCCATATATTTGTGATAGAAAATTCTGTTCTTCTTCTAACAGAGTTCTTATAAGCATTTATTTCTGCTGGATATATTCTCTCTTCGTAATCAATGATGGTGCTTAGGTTACTTCCAACCACATAATCAAATACTCTGTTTAATGTATTATTTGTTAAATCAGGAACTGGGATGTTTAATCTATTGTTTAAAGATTCATTGGAAAATAAATCCAACTCATTACCATAAGTTACTTTCAAAGAAATATCGTTTAGTGGATCAGAGTCCTCTGAGTTGTCTTCCAACAAAACTGACGTTGGCGAATAACGAGAGCTAATTGGTTGCTCCGTATAATCAACAAAACTATTAGGTCTTAATGGTTGAACATATTGATATGCTGCTCCCCCCGCCGCCAAAACAGGAACTTGTGGAGGTGTTGTAACCAATCCAATCTGATTTGTTTCGCGAAGCTTTCTCGCAACCTTTGTTTCACCGGTTCTAATTTGCTTCCAAGTTGGGTAGCCCCATGGACCATTTCTGGTTGTAATTACAAAATTAAAGTAATCTGCGCCTGTGTCTAGTGAAGGAGGCTCCCAATAATCATCATTGTTGTAAGAAGCACTAGCATTAGCCGCCAGAGGAAACCCTAGAATATGTGATGAAGCTGTCAAAGGATCAACAATAGCCGTGTTAAGACCAACAAAAGTAAGATCTTCATAATCAGAGCCAGTTATAATTAATTCCGACAGTGCGCTAGCGCTATAGCAGGTTGGCGCCTGGAGTCCGTAGATTGTCAATCCGTAATCTAATGACGCCGTAACCCAGGAATACTGCTGCGTAGAGCGCGGGATTGCATGCTGCACAAATAAGTTATCGAACACCGACTCGTTTAATCCACCTTCTACAACTCTTGTCTTTGCATTTCTATTTGTCTTGTGCCAAGAAGGCGTTGTTATATATGTTAATTCAGGCACCGAACCAAAAACAGGGTCATGACCAAAAGCGCCGGCGTGCAAAGTCGCTAACTGATTTAAACCTCGGGGCTTTCCGATATGATCATCAACTCTAATTGATCCTGTTAGAGTATTATCTGTATTGGAGCCTGATAGCCCTCTATTAATAATGCCAAGATTACGATATGGCAAAGCATTATAGACAGATAGCTCTTCGTGTGCGGGATCTCTGTAGCCCCTAGACATAACTTCATACGATCCGGGGGACGAAAATAAGTTAACAAATACTGTCTTGTTAGAATTCGCGCCAACTCGATTAGGTAACTGGTAATCCAAATCACCACCAGTATTTTCTGTTGAGTCTTCCACAAGAGGAAAACGTCCTCTTGTCGCAAGTGTTTCTGGATTTGGTGCGAAACTAAATGACTGATCTTGGAAGAATGGGTCGTTAATAGAACGGCCAGATGTCTGTACAACTTGATAATTCTTTTGATAGTTACCGATTTGGTTGTGAACAATTGTTCCCGAAAGGCGTGTTCCAACCGAAGCAGTCGTCATCAAAATGTTCTTTATGTTCACAGGACGCTTTGCTGTTTCATCGCGGAAGCGCTGTGCTGTAGGAAGTTCTGGAAGCCATCCATGTGGCGCTGAGCCTGATGGCGAATCAAGGAACGGGTAGTTTGGAGGAATAATACCAAGAGCACCAGAAGCGCCTACAGGGATGTTAGAGCTTGCTGAGTTGAGACCAAGTGCTAAACGAAAACCTTCTGCCCTAGTTTCTCTTGTGTCGGTGCCATCGTTGATTTCCGTATGTCGGTAATATCTACCACCAACAAACTTCTCTGTGAATGGACTCTGGGCGGTTATATCAGTGTCCACAACAAAATCATGGTGTAGGTTGGTGACAGTAACACCCGGCTTATAGGAACTAGAAATTGTAGCATTAAAAGTTGTTTGCTCTGATGTCTCATATAAGCTGAACGGAGCCAACTTATTACCATTCATCTTCAGTTTACTATTGTTACTTCTGTTGATATCGGGGTCTAACCCAAATCCCAATCTTTGCTTATATGTTGGGAAGAATTCGTCTTCTGTATCTAGCAGCCTTTCCACTTCTGTATCGAACGACAGCATGATGTTAATTGGAATATTAGTCGCCGTGATGGTTGGACCATACGGCTGGGTTGCTTGGAAAACAAAATTAACATCCTTGTTTTGATGTTGTCCGACGCCGCCTAAGACTTTCGTTCCTCCGACAGAGAAGCGATATGGTCTGTTATTCTCTCTAATGGATACTTGCTCGATAACAGACAGTATTGCTCCTCTGGAGTTGTCTACAGCGCTGTTTTCGGTAATTGTAGGATTGTCTCTTTCGGCTTTGTTCTTCCACCAAAGATAGTTTTTCTTTTGATCTCCATCTTCGGGTGCGTGAACGTACTTCCACTTTTTCACCAAATCCCGTGGTGTCAATCCCACCGCTCTTCTTCTAGGCGCATGAGCAGGATAGAAGCCCGTTCCCTGTGGATCGTCATCTGGTGACGAAATAGCTTCTCCGTAATCTACATTTGATGATGCTGTTGCTTCGAAAACCGACTTTTCACTATCAATAAACGGGAAAACATTTCTGTACTTGCTTCTCTCTAAAGCATGGCTTTCTACAACTGTTCGAACATTGTCGGCAAACTCTGCCGATGCTGGGACAAGCTGCCCCAACATAAACGATAGTGATGAATCAAACCATTTATAGAACTCGTAGAAACGATCAAAATCAATCTCATCATTTCCAACCTTCTCAAAGAACTTCTGTCTTACAAACTTAAGAGCTTTATATTCATCACGGTATCTGTTGACTCCCTCGCCAATTAAGTTATTAAAGTCTTTAAGGCTTCCGAATGCATTAATCATCTCTTCGGAAATAACTTTGCTCATGCTCTTTTCGAAAGCAAAGAAGTAGTTTATTGGTCGGGAATCAATCTTGAATTCCTTTTGATCTTGAGCACTTAGAACTTGCACTGTTTCGGACGGCGCAATTGTCTCCAGTTCGTTCAGTCGGGCCGCAACAATAAAGTCCTTTTTGATGGCTGATGTAGATGATGGTTCAAATCCAAATGCTTTTGCAGTTACCTGCTGATTAACTACATCGCCAATCCAACCGAATCTTGTTGAAGCCAAAGTTGCTGATCCTGAAGACTCATCTTGTACTGTGAACTCACCAGATGCATTTGAGCCCGTGTTCTCACTGAACTCCCAGTTAAATGCCAGCGTATCTAATTTGGATACTTCGCCATACGTCGCATCAGTATCCCATGGGAAAGCATACAAGCTTGGGCGTAGCGCACCGTGGTTTTCTGTGTCAAGTGCGTGCTCGCGGAGAGCCTTGTCCTCAACATAATCCAGCCAGAACCTACAAGAGTTAATCTTTACGTCAGAAGTTTGTAAGACTGCTCCAGTGACATTTGTTCTGTGGGCTCCGAGGAAAACTCTTCTAGAGCCGCTTATAAACGAGTCTGGTGGGGAGCTAACTGTTCCAGAAACCGTGAAGGTGTTTACAACTTCGCCGGATCTAACTTCAACACCGCCAAACACAACAGTGTAATTCCCGGTGTCTGCGCCATCAACAAAATTGGATAAAGGATAATTTTCTGGCTTTATTCTGACTGATAGGTTCCAAGTGGAATCGGTGTAAAGGTCTTCATAAAGAGATGAGGTTAATTGCGGTACATATCCGCCGACTGTTCCGGTAAGCATAAAGTATGCATTATCAGAGTTTAGCTCGTCGCGAATCGAAAGCACTTGGAAGTTCACAGCATCGGTGCTGTTCCAAGTTGTGTCTGTCTGGTCAGCGACGGCGCCGTGAATACCAAATACAGAGGAACTTATAGCATTCGTAAAGAAGTAATTTGCATCCTGAGATTCAAGCGGCTTTGTTGGGAAAGTGACATCCGCCTCCAACGTTATAGCATAGCCACCTGTAAGTTGTGTCGCCTCGGGGATAACTCCAGTTGAATTTGGATTTACAGACGATGAAAACGAGTATACAACAGCACTCTTGTTAGTCTCGCTGTTAAAGTTAACAAGTTTATCGTTAACAAGAATATTTCTTCTATTCTCTCGGAATTCGTACTCAGTGTTCTGAGCATACATGTTGAGTTTTATCAACTCATCATCGATTCCGAATGAGCGAATCAGGTTTCTAAAGGATTTCTCAGTTCCCTTAGATTTGTAAATGTAAGTTAAGTTGTTGTAAATGTTCTGGTAAATGATGTTTTTAATATCATTTAAAGATTTGTCATAGATCCTGTCTTCACTTCTATCGGCCAACTTTTCCAACACATCGGCATCAAGAAAAATCTCCGGAGATACAAAGCCATGTGCGTTAAGCTTCTTATAAGAATAGGGAAATGGCTTATCACTGCCGCTTACATATTCAACATTCTTTAGATTGTTTAATTCAGAAGTCTGAATATGGAGGGTATCAAAATAGCTAGAGATGATTTGGGTTAAGTATTTTACTTGCTTTTCGCCCTCTGAATCTTCTTCTGTGATCCAAGCAGGTATTGAATTATATATGGAAGCATTGTTGTTGACATCGTATACCGAGCCAGAACTAGCCAATCCTGCCCTAAGCGCTACAACATCGGGGTGATTTGATCTAATAATTGGATCTAAAAATTCTTTTGTTGCCGCGTTGGAAAGAACTATCGCGGACCCCGTGTTTCTTGAATTTGTTCCATATCCAGTCCAAGCACCATTTGTGACGCGACCTGCGTAATCCAAAACTACGCTGTCTGTCGCAGCTATCCCAGTAATTCCTTCATTGAACTTGTAATAAACACCCAGCTTTGTGTTAACATCTTCCCGTGTGTCCGTGAAGGGCTCTGGGTCAGAGTTTGTACCACCTCCGACTTGGCTGATAAAGTATCTACCTACGTCTTTGGAGCTTCTTTGGGTCTTCCAGTATCTAAATTCGTCTAACGAGCCAGATAATTTACCCGAATACGCCGGCGCAGATGTCGCTGCGGGACTCGTAACAGCAGCTGCTAGGTTTGCTCGCAAGGCGCCGGTAACTTCATTAATACCAGACGACCCTTGCGTTATTGTACTCCTTAGTGAACCATCAATATAAAATTTTGTTTCGATACCAGCCGAGGCTGACATAAGACTAACAGCATAATGGTGCCAAGATCCATCAGCAACAGATGCCGTTGTGAAAGTAGAATCGTTTGTTAATGTCTGCCTTGTGATGCCAGTTGTACCAGATAAAGCAGTAATCAAAAATGGATTTTGCCCATCAGCAGCACCAGTAAGCTCAATCGTTAAGCGACCATAGGTTGGGGTATTGTATGTCTCACCATTCCAAAGATCAAAAATTATTTCTTTCTCTGTAAGGGAAGTCAGGAACTCACTCTTATTCAGCCAAAATTCTACTGTTACGCCATTGCCTTGAAGATCGTATTTAAGATTGCTTTCGCGGTTTGTGCTTGCATCGTAGTAATTGGACCCCGTGAACTGCAATGAATATGGGGTCATCCCATTGGGGTTTGGATGCGGACCTCCCTCAAAATACACATACTCTAAGTCATCAGAAAGACCGTAAGTTTCCGTTACTGATGAAGATCCCCAGCCATCTGCCGAGAATATTGCATACCCGTTTGTTCTAGGGTATAAATTATCCAGAATATGCAGATCGATGTAAGTCGATTCATTCTCCCATTCAAGCCTCTCTTTTAGAGAACCATCATAAGGATAAGTTTCGCTAACTCTATCTATAGACTGAACGTAATATTCTTCGGCAGAACCATAACGGGCGAAACTAGACGGATCTGAAAAGTCTACATTTGGAATGTAACGCTTTTCATGAATGATGTCTTCTTTATGGTAGCCAACCGACTCAACTTCAGCACCAATATCTTTTGATGATTTGTTTGAGAGGGAGCTTACTTTCTTGGCTTTATCGAATAAAGTTTTAAAACTCATACTTTAATTATTCTTCAACTCTAAATTTGAACGTCTGAGGTTGTTCTTGCCAGTCCCCAATGCTGTCGTTGTAATAAGACAACCTTATCTCATACATATAATCAGCCTCTAACAGAGACATATCTAAATCAAAGAAATTTCCTTCCTTATCGTATGATAAATAAGTGCTAAGGTCTGATCCGGTACCGTATGGAATTGCGGCCAAGTTGTCTGTTACGCGATGAATACTAAATGATGCGCTCTCAATAATATCCGTTGGATTATTGGCAGTCGCGACTGTGTAAATCGTTGGAGACCAGTTTCTATCACGAACAAAGAATCTAAACCTTGCTGTATCTTGTCTTGAGTATTTCTTTTTAAGATTCTTGCAAGATGTGATTCTATTGAATGTCGGTGCGCTGTCATAAGTTGGCATTAGCTCTGGGAAAAATGAGCCAGTAAAGTATTCAACTCCTCCAGAGTGCCATACGTCGTGTATCTCCTGTAAGGGCGTAGAAGCCGCTGTAAGCGCGACTTCGCACGAATAGATGCCAGGACTCACGTAACTTCCTGTAGCGTTTGTATCGCCGGTAGAGACGACGCTACCACCACCCTGAAGGGAGAGCTTCGAGCCGGTGGGGGATCCATTAGAGCTTGAGTAGAAAGAAACAAGTATGTCGCTTGTTCCAACAGCTGGAACATTATTAAGACCACGTCTTCCATAGTTGTAGAATTGTAAAGTATTCAGGTTGTCTGCTGCTGGTGCTCGTGATGAGGAGAAGAAAAAGTTCTCTCTATCATCCATTGTGCGAGAGTCCCAGCGAGCTTCGATAACAGGACGCTTAAAAAAGAACTCACTTGAGCGAGCAAAGAATTTCTTTGTGTAATATGATTGGGTTGCGCCTCCAGTATTCTGAATTACAGAGCCCGAGTCTGTACCGAGAGATGATGAAAAATAAGCTTCCTGTGAGGCAGTTAGGCGAATGCCGAAGCCGTAGTTGTTATATCCTCCTCCCGCTGCGCCGGTAATCCAATTTTCTACAACGGTTGTAACATCAACTTCTAGATTTTCGTACCCCTGTGGAAAACTAACGTTATAATTGTCTTGAGCTAAGTAGTCGCCTCCGACGCTAGACCAAGATGTGCTTGAATCGGATTTCATCCAATTAGACTCTCCAAGGTCCTGATATTCATCCATGTCCAGTCCCGCTCCTTCTGTCCAAGAGCGTGAGACGGGAGCAACAATTAAATTAAAATCTTGCGGAAGTGTAAAGGGATGTTCTGCGTTGAACATCTTAAGATAAAACGATACCGAGCCAGATGCTGGGATTGTGCCGGCAGTTCTGTCTGCAGAGATAGAAGACACAGGAAATTGAATTAGAATTCTAGAAAGTTCTTGAGACTGCCCATTAGAGCCCGACTCTTGTGCATAGATTGAGAAGACTTCAAGAGAATCTGCATAGCCCATATTGGAGCCTGTACCTCTTGTCACCAAGTTGGCTTCATAAGCGTTTGTGATCGTATTGTCAGCACTTGCCGTATATCTTAAAATAGCCATTATCTAATAGATCCCTTAATATCTATATTTGGATACTTCAGTTCAAAAATGACATTTGGCTGTGCTTCAATCATCCTACCATCCGACGATAAGGATGCATCAAAATCGTAGTTGGATTCAGAATATATCCCGCCTGACTTCAGCCCAACATCAACAGACGTGACGTCTACAACACCATCCACTTTTTGCAGTTCTTTGTAGACATCCGTGATTTTTATTGGCTCTCCGATATCCTGCTTCATAGCGAATTTATTCGCCAATCTTTGGTTGCAAGTGCTAATAACATCAAATCGATTCGCATTAATATCGATTAGTATTTCATAACTAATGTCAAAATTAACAATCTCAGCATCTAAAATATCAACCGTATCAGATATCATTTTATATTGGGTAATCCAATTTTTTAAATTATTTTTAAGTGTTGTGTTGGCGACAACCAGCTTTCCGGAGCCGTTCTCTGACATTACATAAATGTTGACATTTCTCTTAAATTCATCTGGGTCTTTTAGAATGGCAACTCTCTTAATCATTCCAAACTTTGCTGGCATGCCGTAGCAAATAGCTTGATAATCTTGTGC
>Ga0208644_1001189_pt1 | contig 22242 bp, 28 predicted proteins | sample VirMetDEL_Nov_18_FD_184517 | JGI IMG/M metagenome (GOLD analysis project Ga0208644, IMG submission 184517) | Aqueous microbial communities from the Delaware River and Bay under freshwater to marine salinity gradient to study organic matter... | ecosystem: Environmental > Aquatic > Marine >...
GGCGTGAGGGGATCGGGGACGTCAGGCATGAGCCAACCCTATCACGGCGATGGGCCCGCCGCTGTAGGGGCTACCTCGGTGGCCCGGCGAACTATTTTCGATGCACGCGACAATAGGTATGGACAGGTTTAGGTGCGCACCATAATATGATTCCACCGGGGGGCGATGAGGCCCTCCAGAGCACCGGAGCACACCATGATCAGCCGTAACGGAACCTTCCCCGCCCGCTTCGCCTCCTCTTGCATCTGCGGCGAGTGGGTCACCCCTGGGATGCGGATCGCGTTCTGCTCCGAGATGCGCCGCGTCACCATGTGCCCCAAGTGCGCCCCCTCCGCCACCTCGAAGAAGGCCAAGGGCGGCGAGCGCTACCACGTCCTCGGCGGCCGGTTTACCGTGATGTCCCTCCGGGTCGACGGCAAGGTGGTCGGGCTGTCCTTCCGCCACTCCGCCGCGGACAGCGCCAGCGATTGGGCCCGGTACACCCTCCAGAACGGCGCCTGGACTTGCACCGCTTCGAGCTTCGGGCTCGATGCCCCTATCGGCCTCACCGACGCTCAGGTCCGGCAGGCCATCGCTGAGGCAAGCGCCCAGGTCGCCGCGAAGGCGGCCTGAGCCCACCCGGGCCCCTTCGGGGGCCCACCCCATCCGGGGCTGTCCCGCCCCGCTGACGAGGCCCCAGGAGGGCCGAAACCGGAGCACACCATGACCGACACCACCGACACCACCCCCGCCGCCATTGGTCGGCCCCCGAAGCCCGAGGCGGAGAAGCGTAGGCACCGCATGCCGGGGATGTTCTCCGACCTGGAACGGGAACAGGTGGCCCGCGATGCCGCGGCGGCCGGCCTCACGATGGCGGAGCACATCCGGCAGCGCCTGGGGCTTTAGGGGCCCGCCGCTGTCGCCCGGGGGGCGGAGTGGGGGCAGGGGCTCTGTCACGGGGCCCTTAGGATGTAGCCCTTGCTCCCGGCCGGCGCGTGCATGACCGCGCATCGGAGGGGCTTGCCGGTCCGCAGGCCGACGTGGATGTGACCGCCGCGCTCCGGGGCGTACCAGATGAGCTGGTCGAAGGGCACGCCCGACGCCAGCACGGCGCGGGCCAGCTCAGCGGCGCTCATGCCTGCCACCTTCAGATCTGCGGCGAGGCCGTCGACGTGGACCGACCCCGAGGCCCCGCCGACGCGTGCGTTGACCGCGGGGGAGCGGTAGGCGCTGATCACCTGGACGGGGCGCCCCAGGTGCTCCCGAAGCGGGTCCAGAACGAGGGTGCACAGCGTGATGAGGCCGCGGACCTGCGCCTCCCCGGGCACGTTCACCAGCCCCGTCGATGTGCGCGTCATCTCGGACCAGGAGAAGTGCTCCCCGGGCTGCGGGTCGACGGGCCAGGTCATGGCGCCCATCCGTGCGACTCCGCGCAGGCGCGCAGGGCCATCCCGAGGACGAAGCCCTCGACGGCGAGGGCCCCCATCGGAAGCCACGAGCCCGGGGCGAGGAGGTCGCGAAGGCGGATCATGAGAGCCCCCAGACCGAGTTCTGGACGACCAGCAGTTCGAAGCCGGCGGTCGCCGTGGTGTCGGCGGCGGCGGCCTTGACGTCGATCCAGATGTCCGCGGGGCCGGGCCAGGCCTCCATCGTGACGTGGTCCTCCGCAAGGGCCTCGATGACGCCGGGGAAGTAGAACTCCTCGACCGCCGGGCCCATGTCGCCGGATGTGGTCAAGATGTCGCCGGCCGACATCAGCCAGAAGTCAGCCGATTTACCGGCCTTGACGTCGGCGCGCCCGGTGGCGTGGATGAGGAAGCCGGTCCACCCGCTGGGGATGGCGTAGGCGGCCAGCTTCGACTCCGACCGCCCTGCGACGATTCTGCACATCTCGGTCCCGCCGGACGTCTCCAGGACGATGTCGGCCGCGGCGGTCCCGTGGTAGGTGCCGACCGTGGTCGCGCGGGTCAGCCAGGCGCGGATGTAGGTGTCGGCGGTCGGGTCGCTGGCCGAGGTCCCCGCCGTGTCGATGGTCACCGTCTGGAGGGCGCCCGATGCGAGAAGGCCGGTCATGCTGACCCGTCGGATCCCAATGCCGGCAGCGTCGTCGTTGGCGTTGCCGCCCGACCGGATCCTCATCGTGGCCGCGGCCTGGAGGAAGCCGGCGTAGCTGTCGGTCCCGGAGCCGAGGACGCGGCGATTCGTGCCCACCGTGTCGGCGCCGGTGACGTGGACCATGTACATGCCGGGCACCTTGCCGGCGGAGATGGCCCACTCCCACCCGCGGCCCGTGGCGGATCCGGTGCGGATCGCCGTGGCGATGGCCTGCGCGGATGGCACTACGAGGGACATAGGTCAGCCCTCCCCGCCGTCGAGACGGGCGGCCCTGCGCTCCTTCCGAGCGGCCCGGCGGAGCATCCCGGCGGCTCGCCCTGGATGGTCGACCGCCTCGGCCCGGAGCTTGGCGGCCCGCTCCCGAAGGCGCTCCGCTCTGGCTGCGGGGTCAGGGATAGCATCCACGATGAGGCCGGCAGCCAGACGCGCGGCATGCTCGTCGATGCCCTCGGCAAGCTCCCCGATGCCCCCTGGGATGACGTCTCGCCAGTCGATCAGGTCGTCCACCAGCTCAGCGATGGCGTCCACCGCCTGCTCGCGGGTGAGGCCGGCGCGGAGGAGGGTGGAGGCGTGGTCGGCGAGGATCTGTGGGATGGCCATGGAGGGCTCCTATGCGAGCGGCGCCAGGGCCTTGGCGCGGGTGAGGTCGGCTGCGGATTCGCCACGGGTCAAGGGCATGTCACACCCCCTGCTCGGCGGTCGGGTTGCCCCGGTGGATCAGCACGCCACCCTCGTAGACAAGCCAGTGGCGCCACACGCCACCAGCGTCGCGGTTCCTGGCCTCTGCCACGAGGGTGGCCAGCACCGTGGAGCCCGCGTCGTCCGGATCGGCCAGGAGGCACGCCTCGTCCAGCCCGACGGCATGCTCCGCGGGGATCCGGATATCCAGTGGTGGCACGCGCCCGTCATCGACGAGGGCGGTGAGGAGGTCGTGGATGGATTGCTCGGTCGTGGTCATTGGGGCCTCAGTGCTTCAGGTAGGCGGCGACCTGCACGCTCGCGGAGTTCGATCCAACGACGTAGCCCACCGGGCTTCCGGCGGACTCCACCGGGGTCACACCCTGAGAGTCGGACGTGATGTAGACCTCTCGGACGCGCCCGAGGAAGACGTCGTTGGGCTGGGAGGCCGCCCCGCGGATCGTGAGGGGCATCATGGCCTGCTTGCCGCTTCGAGTCTTGCCAAAGCCGGTCGTGTTGGTCGCCGCGAGGCACTCCATGAGCATGTTGCCGAGCAGAATCGCGGACCCTCCAGGGGTGAATACCCCTGCATGCTCCCGCCCGCTCGACCCGTTGTAGTTGAGCCATCTGCCAGTCACGACCGAGTTCCACGACGCGACGCCCCACACCGCGGTTGCCCCGGATACTGCCTGCCCGTAGAGCTTGCCGTTGCTCTCCGCGTCGTAGGTGGTGTCGGCGCTCTCAGGGTCGAGCCACGCGCCGTGCAGGCCGACGTACATGGTCCCCGCGCCGGTTTCCCATGCCACGAGAAGAACCTCCTGCGACTCAAAGAGGTGGACCTTCGCCGGGTTGGCAGCGGCGACATTGCGCCAGTAGCCAAAGGCGGTCCCGCTCGTCATCGGGGCCGCGTTGTCCCAGGCGTTGTAGGCGCCCGGGTCCTTGACGACGTTCGATATGACCATCGCCGTTGTGAACGTGTCGGGGCTGGCCATCGTCGGCGTCTTGGAGGTAGCGGAGCCCGCGAAGAGGACACACTGCCCGGTCGGATCTGTGGGTGGGATCGGGTAGAGGCACTCCGTGGCTCCGCCGTCCTGGAAGCGGCGCCCGGTCCATGTCCAGGCGGACCCAGCCCCCTCGGTGCGGGAGGTCGCGTCGTAGTAGGTGGCCGATGTTCCGAGGCTGTAGAGTGCCTCCAAGCAGGCGTGGACGGTGGCGGCGCCGACGGTCGCAGAGCCGACGTATCGCCATTCCTGGGTTGTGAGACTCATGACCACGACTCCACGATGAGGGTGTTGTCCATGTTCGTGCTGACCTCAAAGAGCCGCACCTTGTAGGCTGCATTTGGTTCGGACACAACCGGCGCCGGCACCAACTCCACAGGCGGGGGCGGGTAGCCGGCTCGGTAGTCCTCCGTGTCGGAGCCCGTCAGGAGATTCGCATCCGTGACGGTCAGCTTGATCACCCAGTACCCGTTTACGTCCGGGGTGAATGTCGGCGTGGCCGAGGTCGCGTCGTCAAAGGAGCCGGTAGCGCTGTCCGGGCCGATGGCCGACCATGCGTAGGTGTAAGGGGCGACCCCGTCGGTCACATCGGCGGAGAGCGCGATCGGGTCGAGGCCGTTCTTGTTCGTGACGGCGTCGATGGCCACGGTCGGGGCGACCGCCACACCGGCTACATAGACCACGCAGGAGACCTCATCGGTGAGGCCGCCCGGATCTGTGTAGGTGGTCGTGATGTGGAACGCCTCGCCAGGCAGAACAGCGGCAGAGGTCAGGGTAGCTGTGGGCGTGGTGGTGGTGTCGCCGGTAACAGACACCGCGGAGTCATCCGAGGCGCGGCGCACCGTGGTGAGCCACGTCCCGCCCGGGGTCCCGGACACGATGCTCAGGGTCGGCGCGAGGCTGTAGGGCGAGGTCTGGGTGGAGACAGCGTCCTGCGTCGTCGCGATGACCGGGGACTCCCCCGCGCTTTGCGGAAGGATGCGAAACCGGCCCATGTCACATGTCCACGGGGCGGGCCAGTTCGATCTCCACCACCGTCCCGCCCGTCCCGGTATCCACGTAGAGGGTGCTCAGGGGCTGGCGGGTGGAGATGCCGCAGGCATAGGAGCTGTCGCCCGGGATGGTCTTGAAGTCGTCGGCGAGCTGCGCGCCGCCGGTCCCGGTGTGGGAGATGCGGCAGGAGTTGGTCAGTGGGCCGAACACCACCACCACCGGAGGCCCTGGTAGGGTCAGGACGTCCGCCTCGTTGGCGTTGGTCAGCGTGATCCGATCCCAATGGGGAAACTCATTGACACCGGAATAATCGTGTGTGGCCATGGGCGGGACTCCTGGGCGTAGTGTAGCACGTCAGCCGGTAGCGTTCAGGGTGCGGGCTGGGTCTTCGATGAGGAGCAAGGTCACCTCCAATACGGGCGACCCGTTCCATCGCACTGATTCGAGCAGGGCGACCTCGGACGACAGCGACATCGCCGAATCGGTGATCGTGATCACCTGCCCGCGCTCGACGTTCCCATAGCGGCTGACAGGGAGTTCGTAGGTGATGCGGCGCCTGGCAAGCGCGTAGGCGGCGGCTCGCCATTCGAGGATGATCCGCGCGCTCTGGTCGTCATAGATGATCGGCGACTGAATCGTGTTCTCGACGACCAGCGGCTGCCCGTCGGGGCGCTTGTATCGCTGCTGAGACAGCGTGCAATGCAGCGACGGGAGGCCGACGTCCAGCCCCAGCGCCCCGAGGCGGGCCTTGCCGCGGTAGGTGCCCGTGCGGACCGTGTAGCCGTACTCCAGGCTGAAGTCGTTGTAAATCGTCTGCCGGTCCGTCGAGACGCCTGACGTCCGCTCGATGCCGGGGTCCTTGTCCGCGTCGAGTCGGTGCACCGCATCGGCGGAGGTCGCCCAGAACCGCCACACCAGCGGATAGAGCCCCGACGGGCCGGACACGATGGTAACCGGCAGCAGAGGCAGGATGTTCGACTTTGCAAACGCCCACGGGGAGGTAGCCGTGTCGACGGTAAACGCCAGCTTGACGCCTCCGAGGAGGTCAGCAGCGGCGGCGCATCGCCCGTGGTCAATGGGCAGGGTCAGCTTGGGGAAAAGCCACTGCTCCAGCACGTCCGCCGCGCGCTCTAAGGTCGACCCGTCGCGGGCGCGCATGCCGCCGCCGCCAGTTGCGTCGTCCTTCCATCCTACGTAGATGTTCGCCGCGGTGCCGGATACGGGCTGGTAGCTTGCCGGCAGCGCGTTGACGCCGAGTCCGTACGGGGGGAACCCGCCCCAGGTGTAGGGGCTTGCCGCATCGTAGTTGTAGGGGTCGTCCCCTGGCGCGTTCAGTCCCACCCACGCGGGAATGATGGCTACCGGGTGGCCCCTGCGATCGTAGGCGTTGTGGACCTTGAAACGATACCCGGCGGTGTGGGTGTCGTTGTTGGCGTACACCTCGGTAGCAGTCACGTGGTGCCCGGCAACAACGCCGGTCAGATTGGAGAAGTCCGCGCCACGCAAGATCTTCTGCTTGTCGACCCACACCATCCGGGAGGCAGAGCACCACCCCGCCGACGCCAGCGACGTCGAGACGAGGCCTGGCCGTCCCACGATCTCCGGGTAGGCGAGCAGCTTGTCCTCCGGAGCGAGCGACAAGATCATCGCGTTGTCGAAGTTCTCGGCCAGCACTGCGTTTGTAGCGGCGGGCACGAGGCTTTCGTCCTGCCAGACCTGCGCTCGGAGGGAGAAGCGGGCGCCCTCCTCCTGGGTTCCGTAGATCGGATCGGACACGGACCCGATCATCACGACGCGCCGCTCGTCCCACGACGTGCCCTCCACCCACTGCGACAGCTCGCCCACGGCGGACGACAGGTCATGTCCGCGAGCCGCGAGTGCAGCGATGTCGACGGGGAAGACCGCCTCGATGGCGACCGACGCACCGGAGCTATCCATGTCCGCGAGAAGGTCGATCGCCTCGGTGACCTCGACCGCGCCCAGCCCCGCGAAGTAGGCGCGGATCGTGCCGTCGTCCGCGGTTGTCTCGATGGGCAGCTCGGACAGGCGGATGGTGCCGCCCGACCACGTCAGCTCCAACAGCCAGTAAACCGGGGCGCCGCTGGCGAGATCGGAGAGGCGATGGCGGTCGAGGCTCACGGCTCCTCCTCGATGCGCAGAGTCGAGCCGCGCAGCAGCTCCCCCGTGCTCGTCCACTCGTCCCCGAGCACGTTGTCCATTCGGTGCGTCTCAGTGGCGATGCGGCCGTGCAAGGTGAGCGCGCGGTTGACGACACGGGCGATCGTCGTAGGCGACCCGGGAGGCGCAATGGCGCCCACGTAGGTGACCGGCGTGGTAGCCCCGCAGCATCGCTCAAGCTGCCCGGCGAGGTCGTGGAGCGTCATCGCAGAGACGCCCACGGATGCCGCCTGGTTACCGCCCGTCCAGCCGATGGCGATGTCAGGATTGGGGTTCGCGGAGGTGCCGTTGCCGGTGTTGACGCCGTCCATCCACGGCAGATCGACCGCGCGCCTGGCTGGGGCGAGCTTGCGCGTCCGGCGGATCCCTGCGCGGTTGGTCGTCATCTCGTAGATAGGTGACGTCTCAACACCACGGCCCCACCCGTACTCGGACGCGAACGCGTGAAAGTGGCCGATGGAGAGCGCCCCGATCTGGAAGTAGCCCTCTGCGGTCGGCTGGACGGGGATCCGGATCCGGAAGGCCGAGTAAACGGCCGTGATGGGGCGGAAGAAGGCCCCGTCCTTGAGCCAGATCTCCGCAGTCGTGCCCGCGGAGGATTCCGTACCGTCGACGGATTCAAGCAGGATGCGGACGTCCTGGGTGATCGAGCCGGTCACCCACGAGCCGCCCGTGTTGTGCTCGATGGTGCGGACCACCGCGCCATCGCCCTGCCACGGCAGCGAGACGTGGGATCCGGCGAGGATGTCGGCCGGGAAGTACATTGCGCAGGAGTTGCCGCCCGAAGTGTCCGGCTGCAACAGGCGATGGGCAAGCGTGAACTTCAGCCCCGTCTGAACGCGCAAATCCAGGTCGCCGAGGTCGCGCCACGTCCCGCCGCCGTCCTTGCCCCACAGCTCCGCAACGCCGAAGTTGCAGCCCCCGAGGTACACCGACAGCAGGCTACCCATCGGCCACGTGTCGCCGCCGAAGTCCCATTCCAGGTCAACCTGGGTGTCGTCGTCCTTTGAGCGCCACGGCTCACGGGGCGACGGCGTCAGAACGTTAGACACCGGGTAGGTGAAGCGCGGCGCGGCAGTCCACGTCTCATTGCGCAGAGTCGGTCCGTCGATCGCCTGGAGGCTTAGCCCATCGGTGACGTAGACAGGGCGAGGGCTATAGGACCGTCCGACGAGGTCGTCAGGGTTCGTCTGGTCGACGATGGTAACGCCCGTGAACTGATCGTGGGTGTAGGCGACAAGTCGCCAGTACGTCTCGCTGTTAGCGTCCTGCCCAAAAATGACCTTGGAGCCGGTATTGACCGCGGCGCTCCCAAGGGCGGCGGTCGACCCGACGAGGATCCAGTCCTGGTAGGCTTGCGGGCAGTGCGTCCCGACGGTGCGATACCACATCTTCGCCGACGCGGTCGAGATCGCGATCTTGACCTGGACGTGGGACCCGCTTGCGGCGGACGTTGTGACGCTCGCGACGGACCCTGGCGTCTTGTTATCGTACAGCGTGATCGCAGTCGTCGACACCTGGGCGACCACCTCGTATTCAAGCGGCGTAGCGTCGCTGATCCGAAGGTTGAGACGGGCGGTCCCTGACTCGACGCGGACCTCGAAGACGGCCTCGATGCCCTCCGCCAGCGTGCCGGAGAGCGTGCCGGTGGAGTAGACGTTGCTCTCACCGCCACCGGTCGTGATGTGCAGCCCAAGGGCCGTCAGGACCGCCGTGGGGGCGCCCGCCGTGGTCAGCGTCCAGATGCCGCCCGTGTTGTCCGGGAGGTCCAGGGGCAGCCAGGTGTGGGCGTAGCCGGTCGACCACGCCGGCAGGATGGTGTAGGACGCCTGCTGCGCCGGGTCTACCGACGTAAAGCCGCCGAGGTAGGCGAGCGAGATCGAATCGTCGTATCCGCTGGGGTTGGCGACATGTCGGCTCAGGACGACGCCGCGCCCTCGGTGCGAAATGATCGACACGTCCTTCAGGTAGGTTGACGTGTCGTTCGCACCGTAGGAGCCGTATCCGTGGGCAACGAAAGCCAGCGCCGAGGCCGAGGCCGCGTGGACGTTCCATGTCGCAGCGTCGTCGTCCGAGTAGCGCGTCATCAGTTCGTAGAAGGCGCCGCCGGCCGTGTCGTGGTCGACGCCGGCCGCGTAGATGATGCCGTCGTCGTCGCGCCATGCGGCCATTTCGCCCGCGGTGAACACGCCGCCGCCGACGGTGCCCCACTCCATCGGATCCGTTGCACTGGAGATCGGGATGTTGTCCGCGTCGCTCAGCAGCTCGTAAGCGTTGCCGATGGTGCGAACAAAGCCGATGTAGGATGCCGCGTACCCGCCCGGAGAGGCGCCCACGTAGAAGACGTGAAACGCAGACTCGGTCGCGACGATGTCCGGATAGACCCGGTTCGTACCGGTCAGCTTTTCAACGAGAGTGAAGTTGCAGCCGCCGTCGACGCTGGCGTACTGCCAGATCTGGTCCTCCGGGCCCGCTGGGTCTTGCACCTGGACCGTCATCAGGTACTGCCCCGACCGCTGCGCCACGCGAACCCGCCCAGGGGTGTACCCGCCGCCGCTCGTCACTACCGCGGCCGGTAGACAGGAATGCGAGCCCTCGGTCCAGGTGGCGCCGCTGTCGTCGGACCACCACATTCGGATCTGAGAGAAGGCGCTTGGTTCCACCCACGCGTAGCAGAGCACTCGCCCGGACGGCAGGGGCAACAGGCAAGGGTGAGTGTCGTACGTGCCGGCCGACCCTGGATCGTAGATCTCCACCTCGGTCGGGGCGCCAGTCGTCGCGTCGATGATGTGGGCGACGATCCGCCGTGAGTCCTTCATAGACACCGTCAGGACGGTTCCGTCTGCCAACTTGCAGAGGTGACGGGGATGCCACTTGTCCACGACGTTGCTGCGGTCGATGAACCGGAAGCCGGTGAGGTTGACGGGTCGTGCCCAGCTCTTCCACAGCGGATCGCCGACCTGTCGCCACAGAAAGCGGGCTCCGTCGACGCCAGGCAGGCCGCCGTGGATCGTCATGCCCTGGAGGTCGGTCGTCGACGCGATGCTACCCACGCCCTCCAAGACCAGATCCGACGCGACGCCCATCGGGACATCGCCGGGCTGTGGGTCGCCCTCGGTGTAGACGCTGTTCGTCGTGTCGAAGTTGGCGAGCGTGAACCGCGGATCAGGGATGATGATCCCGCGGAGCCAAGAGGGGAGGGTAATCGTTCCCATTGCCTACCTCGCCCGATGGCCGACGATGCCGCCGGTAGAGCTGACTGCCTGACGGATGGCCCTATCCGTCGGGCCGCCCATACTCAACCGGTCGTCTTCCCATCGGGTGACAACGCGGTTGTGCCCGTACACCGACACCGCGTAGACGTCGCGCCGTGGCGCGATGCCCGAATCTGCGCGCTTCAGCGCCTCGTCGCCCATGACGGATCGGCCGACCTTGGAGGACACCCATTCGCCGGGCTGGACGTGCCGCACCACGCGATCCGGCTGGACCGCGCCGCCCGTGTCCAAAGCGGGCTGCTGTGCGCCGATCGCGATGAGTTGGGGCGCGGTCGAGGCCGCGGCGCCCGCCATGCTCGCGAGGTTGGCCGGCCACGGAGCCGACGTTGCCGCCTTCGTGATGGCGACGGCCAAGTTGACGGCAGCGGCGGCCATCGACCAGTTCTTCTCTCGCCGCCAGGCGTCCCGGGCCGCTTTCTGCTGATTCGCGATCCGCTTGCGCAGCTCGTCTTTCTGCGCCTCGGTATAGAACTCCTCGCCCGCGGCAAGCTGCGTCTCCAGCCGGGAGACGTTGTCCGCCGCGTCGGCGTAGGCGTCCGCCATCGACGACGAAACGGCCGCCATGCCCTGCTGGGCGTAGGTCCCGGCCTGGGCGATCCCGTCGATCTGCTTCGTCAGTGCCTCTTGCTGGGCGCGGGCCGCGTCAGCGTCCTGTCGGGCGCGCTCGTCCGCGTTGCGCTTGCGGAGGTCCGCAAGATCCTGCTCATGCTCCAGAGCGAGCGCGGTGCGCGCCGACTCAGCGCGAGCGAAGTCCCAGGTCGTCGCCTCCAGCTCCGCGATCCGGTCGAGCTGCTCCTGATAGACCGCGTTGAGACGCTCCTCGTCGCTCATGGTGGCAAGCGTCGAGTCACGGCGGATCCGGTCCAACTCTTCGATGGCGGCGGCTCGCGTCCGGACGGCTTCGGCGTAGGCGCGGGCCTCCTCCTTTGCGGCGGCGGCGGCGTCCTTGCTGGCGTCCTTGCCCGCCCTCTTTGCGGCGGTGTTGCGGTCCTCTGCGGCGGCGTTCTGCTCCAGGAGGCCGCGCAGCTCCTTCTGTAGTTCGGCCTCCTTCTGCACAGCCCGATTGAGGGTGTCGATCTGCTCCCGGGCCGCGTTGGTCTTCGCCGATGCGCCGGTCAAGCTCTCGACGACACCAGCGACCACGTTGTCCAGGACCGTTCCACGCTCGCGGAGAGCGTCGACCGTGTCGCCAAACTTGCCCCACGTCTCGGTGGTTTCGGTCAGCTCCCTGCGCTGGTCCTTCTGCGCGTCGGCGAACTCCAACACGCTCCGCTGCGCCGCAAGGCTCGCCTGAGCCCGACGAAGCTCCGCGTCGGTGAGCTTGCCAGTGGCGTGGGCGAGCTGGAGCCGGACGTCTGCGATCCTGCGCTCGGTGCCCTCCAGGGCCTTTGCCTGCGCCGTGTAGGTGGCCTGGACCTCCTCGGCAAGACGGATCTCCCGAGCGTAGGCGGTATAGGCGACGGCAGCGATTCCGACCGCTGCGCCGAGTGTGCCGAATGCAACCGGCGCGGCTTGGAGCGTGCTCGTCAGAAGCCCCATATTGACCTGGGCGACCTGCAAGCCCTGCTGCGTGAAGACCTGAAGCGCCCCGGTCCCGCTGGCGAGCTGCGAGACGACGTCAGGAATCTGCTGAGCCGTCGACTGGACGGCCATTCGCATCTGGCCCGCCGACTTTGCAGCCGCCTGCGTCGCGACGGTCGACGTCTTCGCTACGCTCGTGACCGCGCGTTGAGCAGCCTTGATCTCGCGACTCAGCGCTGCCGTAAGGGTGCGCGCCTCTTTCGCCCCGATGTCGGGGATCTTCGCCATCTCCTCGCGCAGTCCGTCCAGACGCGCGACGATGTCGATTCCGACGACGGCGTCACCTGCGGCCATTAGCCACCCCGCTTGATTCGCGCTGCGATGGCGCGGCCGAGTTCTGGCGTGATCTCTCGGACCTTAGCCCGCACCGGCTTTCGGATAAGCTCGGTCACAAGATACTTTCCATCGCTCGCCCGCGGGCTGGCGACCTTGCGGTAATACTTGCCGGCGATGATCTTCCCGCGGGTGACGCGCGGGCGAAACGCGGTCTTGGCGCGCGCTCCGCCGGCCGCCTTGATCTTCCGGTATTCGTCGTGGGTGATCTCCTCGACCGTCGTAGCGAACGGCCCGGGGCGGTGGATGACCGCGGCGCGCGGGGCCGTGACGATCCGGGCGCCCTTGGTCTTCGTGCGGCGGACGAGACGCACCGTCTCCGTGTCGGTCGATCCGACGGACACGCGCACCTCGGTGTTCGACACCGTCGTGATGGTGTCAATCTGCCCAGACCTCCCCGTGTCCCTCTGGACGCCCGTACCCGGCGCGTACCACGCCGCGCGGGCGCCCTGGGCTACCTGCTCCGCGGCGGCCTCCAGCACCCGCGACGTCTCGCCACCGGCCGCGTCGAGCGCCTTGCGGACGAACATCTCCAGGTCACCCGTCAAGGTCACCGTCACGTCGCCGTCCTTGTAGCGGAGCACCGGCATCAGCGACCAGCCTTGCGCGCCGCCAGGGCCTGTGCGTGGCCCCACAGCGCTTCCGAGACGGCCTGGACGTCTCCACCCCTGCCCTTGGGCTTACTCGCCGCCTGGCGGGCCTCTGCGGCCTCCTCCTCGCGGACCTGGTAGAGGGCAAGCATTCGGGCGCGGTCCTGTCTGGGGAGGTTCTCGAACCATCTTATATCACCGTGGCCGTATCGGAGACTCAGCTCTAAGGCGACGCGGTCCGGCTCTCCTCGCCGCCCTCGGATTTTCCCGCCTCGTCCTCGACCTCCGCAGCGCGCGGATACAGGCCGTCCGAGACTGCGGCCATGATGGTGATGCCCGCCTCGACGATCTGCTTCGGGGTGGCGCCCTGCTCTCGCAACCACGCGGACACCTCGCCACCGTACGACAGCGGGTCGAAGCCGTGATCCTTGTAGGACGCGCCGGAGCGCCGGCCGATCCGCGTGCACATGCCGATCGCCGCTGCAAGCGAGCGCAAGCGGCGCAGGCCGGGATTCTTGGCGCGCGAGACGTCCACGTCTGCCGCAAAGACCTCCTCACGCTCGGTGAAGCCCGGGAGGGTGACAATGTGCCGCTCTCCCAGGATCTCGATGTAGATGGGGGTGCTCTCCATGGTCCCTATCCCCGAATCAGGCGTAGGTGATGTAGTCGGTCGAGTAGGTGTGCGCGGTGATCTTGAGACTCAGCTTGCCCGGCACGCCTTCGGAGAAGTTGAGGTCGAGCGTGCAATACTTCAAGATCACCGAGTTGTCCGCGGTGGCGCCGAAGTTGGAACGCTCGCCAGTCCATTTGACGGTGAGGCAGTAGGCGTCACCAGCCGTGGTCGGAAGGGTCGAGGTCGCGGCGGCCCAGGGGCCCTTCTTCAGCACCACATCGCCGATGGTGGCGGTGGTGCCGTCGCCGATGATGTGGACGGCGTGACAGGTGAAGGTCACCTCGATGGGCTGATCTTCGACGTCCCGCACGGCGTAGACCTTGCCGCGCTTCATAAAGCTCTGGCGGGTCTTCTGCGTCGGGTTGACGTCGCCGAACTGGAAATCCCCGTCTTCGTAGGCGACGGTGAAAGACAGGGCGCCGCCGTCCGTGATGGTGATCGACCCATCGACCGGGAGGAGCGGAGTCGCGGTGTTGGCCATGGTGTGCCTCTCAGGTCAGGGCGTAACGGTGGTGAGCCATGAAAGTGGTCGTGCCTGTGACGTAACCCTCTATGCGGGTAGTCCTCTCGGCGCGCTCGAACAGAAAGTGAGCCGTCTCAATGCTTCGGACGGCGCTGACGATTTCGGCCTCGATGTCCAATGCAGCCTCGTAGCTCGTCCGCTGAGCGTCCGCCTTGAGGACGTGCGCCCACTGGACCGACACGACGGAACGGACGAGGAGGCCCTCAGACACGCGCTGCCGGTTGTCCCGTGGGTCGATGGAGGCCGACGGGACACCGACAGCGAACGTCTTGTGCTGCACGGAGCTGGGGTCGCTACCAAAGAGGTCATAGCCCCACCGAGATTCACGCCAGCCCTTAGCCGTGATGGCCACGACTGCGAGTTGACGGATCTCGGTGGAGGAGCCAGACATCAGGCGGAGGCGCCCCAGATGATGACGTCGTAGGTGACCGTGGCCGCGCCGGGGTCGATCGTCAGGATGTCGCCGGTCCCCGCGGTCACCGCCAGCCCGCCCCCGTCAAGGGGGGCATGCCAGAGAAAGCACCCGGAGGCCGGCACCTTGATGATGTCACCCGTCGCACCAAACAGGCCGGAGAATGCAGGGTTGGACCCTGCGCCGACGAGGAGGGTGCTGGCGGCGGCGGTCGCCTTGTTCTTGATGTAGATCCCGCGGACCTCCACGAAGGTCACGGTCCCGCCGTGGGCGCCGGCCAGGCTGCCCGCCAGATCGATCGTGTCGGCGGATGCGGCAGCGGTCCGCGTGTCCGACCAGATCAGGTCCTGCTGGTTGTCGCCCGTGCCGGTGGCGTAGTCGGTCGAGTGCAGCGTTCCGGGGTAGGTCCCTCGATGCGCCGTGGTCGACGTGCCGAGGTCCAAGGCGGTGGTCTGCCGCCCCAGAACATCGACGGAGATGGTGAGATTGACGGCCATTGGTGGATCCTACGGCTCAGGCGAGGACGGGGGCGGTGGCGCCGTCGGCTGCGTTGCCCAGCTCCAGAGCAACCCATTCGGCGCCGTTCCAACCCAGCACCGCATAATCGCCCGCGTCGGCGAAGGTGATGGTGGTCCCGCTGGCGAGGTTGCTGGGCGTCAGGGTGCCGTCCCCACCGTCCACGACCATCTGGATCTTCTTGAGCTGGCCGTAGGCGGTGCCATCCGCCAGGGTAAAGGCGTCCGCGCCGGTCGTGGTGATTGCGGTGTAGTAGCTCGTCACGTTGACGGCACCGGGCCCGCTGAGGTTCTGCTGCGCGGCCAGGGGGATCCCAGCCCCAGGACCAGCCGTGTACCATGTGGTCCCGCCATCCACCGAGACGTACACGCCCGTGGTAGCCGTCGAAGCATCTTCGCGCAGGTATAGCGCGGTTGCACCACTGACGAGGTTGTAGGCGCCGGAGGGCGCCCCGGTGCCAGAGCCGATGAAGACGTCCGTGGTGGAGGCGATCGACGGGTCATCGCCGATACGCACGAACGAGGTCTTGATGCCGCCCTTACCGAAGCGCTGAGCGAGCTTGTGCGCGCTGTTCATGGCTGATCTCCCTTAGGAGGTGAGACCGGGCATTCCGCCCAGCCAGATGGAACCGCGCGGCCGGCGCCGTCCGTCGGTCTTTCCGTCGTCGTCCCTATCGACGGCGTACGAAAGCGAACCCCAGAGGCTTTCGTACTCCGCCCGATACCTTTCGGCAGCGGTGGCGTACGTCTCGCCCTCGAGGGTAAAAGTGAAGTCTTCAAAGATGAGAGCGAGCGTCAGGTTGAGCGCGGCCTGCTGAAAGGCGCTCGGTTCAACGATCTGCTCGGGGCGCTGGCCGGCCGCGTGAAGACGCGACAGCATGATCCCCACCGCTTCGTCGATCTTGTCCTGGAACGTCGCAAGGCTGTGAATGCAGCCCTCGTAGGATGGATCGAGGATGCGGATCCGGCGATATAGCGCGTCATCGGTCAGCGTCGGGTAGAACGCCCGTCGGCAGAGAGACGCAGTCTGCTCGATGACCTCCGTGGTCGGAGCGGCGGCGAAGGTGAGCGTCCAGGCGACCAGCCAGCGGGTGCCCGGCGTCTCCGTGGCCGGCAGCAGGGCCGCCGACACCGGGTAGGTGGCGATGCTGCCCGTCACCGTCACCGAGGCGCCGTCAACCACGGCCGTCCCATCCGGGCGGTAGATAGACACCGTGCCGCCCGTGGGGGCCACCAGGGCGCCGCTCACCACCATAGGGCAGGTGATGGTCTGCGTCTGCGCCCGAAGGAGCTGGTAGGGCCCCAGGAGGCGCGCAGAGCGGCGAGTGATGGTGGCGGCGTCCGGCATCAGCGGTCGCCTCTCCGCTCACGGTCGACACGGATCATGCTCTGCCGCGCCTCCTCGCGAGCCCGCGCAGGCGGCATGCCGCCCGACACGAGGTCACGGGTCACCCGGTCCATTGCGGCGCGGTCCCCGGACCGCTCCCCGCCGGCAGCGGCGGGCCGGTTCAGGTCCGGGCGGATGACGTGCTTCGGGGGTCGGGGGTCGCTCATGACGAAAGCTCCGGGACGACCACGGAGGCCGCAGCGGGGTTGTCGCCGTTGAGGCTGTCGAGGTAGTCGCTGAGGACGCGGATGGTGGACCGAAGGGCGATGATGTCGGGTGCATCCTCGCCCGTCGACGCGCCCTTGTGCTTGGCGAGACGGCGCGGGAGCGATGCGCGGGCCTCGTCCAGCATCTTCGTCGCGACGTGGGCGGGGCACGGGTCGATCTCGCCCGCGGTGATCAGGCTCTGGAGCCACTCGACGTATCCAGCCTCGTCGGTGGTGATGGTCGTCGAGCCCTTGTGACACGTCTCCCACGCGCTGTGGTAGTGCGTGCGGATCATGCCCTTTCCGCCGGTCGGGTCGACCTTGGTGGCGCGGAGGTAGGAGCCGCCGGGGCCGCGGTTGTGGGCCAGGAGGTTCCAACCGTCCATCTCCAGCTTCTGCCGAGCGACGCCGAAGGTGATGCGGCCGGCCTTGTCCTGACCGACACCATCGACGCCGGGCTGAAGCCGGATCGGTCGCAGGGCGGGGACAAGGGCGCCGGCCATGACCAGCCACTGATCAGCACGCCAGGCGTAGACGAACTGTCGGCCGGTGGTGCGCACGAACGGGAGCACGTCGGAGCGGTTATTGGTGGCGACCTCCGGTGTGACGGCGACAGCGTCGGCTGCCGAGACGTCCATCGAATGCCGACGCTCGGACGAGGCGATCGGCGTGGTCGCTGCGGTGGGTGCGGGTGCGGCTTTGGTGCGGGCCATGGAGTGCTCTCCTTTGGATGAATGGGGCGGGCGCCGGAGGGCGGGCCGGAGAGCTTTTGGCTACTCTCCGGGCCCGCCCCGAGGTTGATCAGGCGTCGGACCGGACCCGGCAGCCCGCAGCGTCCTGACCCTCGATGACGCCCATCACGGCGCGCATAGCCCACGCGGTGAGTCCGGTACGGCCGGAGCGGATACGCTCCAGACGGGCCTGGACCGGGGCGTCGGGGACGGCGATCGGGATGATGTTGGGATCCATCTCGGCGCGGAAGGCGCCGCGGCCGTGGAGGAGCGCCCCACGCCCGAAGACCATACCGTTGACGTTGACACCCGCGTCCGATGCGTCGCAGTAGGACGAGGAGAAGGTGTCGACGCCGAAGAGCTGACCCATGTAGCTCCCGCCGGTCCACTTGGTGAAGCCCTGGAGGTCCGGCCGGTGCTGAAAGGCGCCGCCGATGCTGGCGAGATCGGTGTTAATGTCGCCGATCTGGGTCGGATGAAGGATCTGGCACAGCGTCGACTGGACGTTGGCGACACGCAGCTTGGTCTGCGCGTCGATGAGGTCCTGGACGACGAGGTCCACGCCGCTGGAGCCGACCACGTTGGTGCTGAAGCCGGTGGCGAGGGCCGCGAGCAGATCGAGCAGGGTGAGGGCGGTAGTGATGGCGCAGTCCGCGGCCATCATCTCGGGGTCGAGGATACCGAAGGCGTCGGTCATCCGCGCGAGGTCGCCGTGCTCGTAGATCTTGTCGTACAGAGCCAGGGTGATCTGGTCGCTGCCGTCGGTGAGCGCGGTGTTGCCAGGGTCGGTGCCCTCGGTGCCAGCGCTCATCAGGTCGTAGCCGAGCAGGCCGACCTGGGGGATCTGCATGACAAGCGAGCCCGGCATGCCCACGCCCGCGTCGATGAGGGCGGGGTGCGACAGGGCAGACGCGTCGCGGTCCGCGAGGAGCAGGGTGTAGAAAGCGCCGAGCTGGGCGGCAACGTTCAGGTCGCCAAGGCCGGAATAGACAATCTCGTTGGCCATGGTGGCCTCCTTTGATCACCGACTCCGCGACGCTTTTTACGGGTGGCGGCCCGAGCTTCGCCGGCTATTGGTTGGGTGTTGAGAAGAGCTACCGGAAGGCTACTTCCGATAGCTCGTCGTGTCAAGACGCCGGGCGCCTCAACGCAGCCATCTGCTGACTGAACTGCTCGCGGGTGATCTCGTTGCGCTGAAGTTTCAGCGTCAGGTCGGACACCGCCTGCTGCCCGCCCGCCGACCCCGCGCCAGGCTGGTGCTGCGCGGCGCCGTGTCCGCCACGGGGCTGGGCCGGCGTCTGGCTCTTGCCAAAGACGCTCTCCAGGTGCGGCCGGATGAGCGCGGACGCATTGGCGATCGTCGTCGGATCGGCCTTGAAGGCGTCGAGCCAGGCGCCCAGGTCGGGCCGGTTGGTCTTCGGGAGCCTGGCGTGCTCCGCCTCCAGCGCCGATGCGACGCCGTCGTCAAGAAACCCCCGGCTGGCGATCGTGCGGTAAGTAGTGAGCGCGGCCTTGCTGGCGTCCAGCTCGGTCGTCTTCGCGGCAAGCTGCGCCGTGATCGTGTCGACGGTCGACAGGCGCCCCTCGGCCTGGGCGAGCTGTTCCTGCACGGTTCCGATCTGCGACTTGAGGGCGTCGCGCTCCTGGACCAGTGCGGCAAAACGGCTGTAGGGGACGCTCTGCTCTAGAGCCGGGGCGGGCGCCGGAGCAGGCGCTGGACTCGGAGCGGGTGCGGGTGCGGGCGCCGGGGCGGGCTCAGACATGGGGGGTGCTCTCCTTTGTGGGTGTGTCGGGCGTCGACTCGGTCATCGGCGCAATCACGTATTCGATGTCCGCCGGGTCCTTCCGAGTCCCGGCGCCGCGGCGCATCGGCCAGCGGGTGGCGTAGGACACGCCGCGGTACACCGCGAGCAAGTCGGACCACACGCGATAGCACTCGCGATCGGCAAGTCGAAAGACCGGCGCATAGACGTTGGCAAGGGACATCCGCTCTTCGCGTCCGACCGCAAGGCTGTAGCCGCTGCGAATGTCGGACGTCTCGCGGGTCACCTCGACCCCGCCCATCGCCTGCTCGATGAGGCGGCGCTCGTAGATGCGGATCGACTCGATGACCTTCGCAGGGTCGGCCGGCGCCTCGAAGGAGCCCACAAGGGGCTGCCCGTTGGCGCCTTGGGCGCTGCGTCCCGATAGGACGGTAGCCGGGTCGGCAACGATGACGTTGCTGCCCGTGCCCGTGTCCTCTGGCTCCCCGCCGTCCCATTCGACGTCGATCCCGTAGCGCTGACGCCACGCGGCTTGACGGATGATGTGGGTGTAGTGCGTGTAGAGCAGCCCAAGCTGTAGCGAGCCCTCCACGATCTCCCGGTGCGTGTATGGGTCCCACGTCGAGCCGGTGATGCTCCGGTGGTACATGACGACCGGCATCAGCGGCGCCCCGTCCTGCCCCACCCACGGGTATAGGTCCGCGTCGGCGCCCCGAAGAGCCGTCGTGATGTCGGCGCCCTTCGCGTCGAATGCGCGGTAAATGCCTCCGCCGATCCGCCACTGGACCCACGCCGTGTCATCGCGCGGGTCGGGCTCCCACCAGTGCACCTCCAACAGCTCCCGCGGACGGCGAGGGTTGACCTTCACCGTCGCGAGGTCCGGATAGATGAGGTGCGCGAGCGGCTGGCCGTCCTCGTCGAGGTCGCACAGCAGCATCGTCTCGCCAAGTCCAAGGGTGTCCCTCTGGACGCGTTGCAACAGGCTGCCGACCCCGGCCTCCTCGACTGCGTCGACTACCTCGGAATCAGGGCCCTCAATGTCCCGCTCCTGGCGGTAGAGCATCGACAGGCGATCCCACACCTGACAGTACGGGTTGCTGCTCATGTCGAGAGGCAGCCAGGCGCGGGCCCGCTCCGCCCCGATAGAACGCACAACCCGATCCCAGACGTCGGAGTAGTGCCCGGAGTACAGCAGGCGCCGTCGCTGGGCGCTCTCCGTCCACCGGGCCGATTCGACAGGATCCCGCGGGGCAGGGGGCCGGCTGTAGGGGCTGATTCCAGGCTGGATCGGCATTGGTCTATGCTACCCTGACGCGCACCGGTCGCGCAACCCGTACGCCACCGAGGATCCACGGCTTCAGCGCATAACGTAGAGCGTCGACAGGGTCCTTGTAGTTCTCCGTCCAGTCCCACTTTCCAAGCGCCTCGATCAGCGTCTCGCACCGGCCGGCAACCTTGAAGTGCCCGGGGCGGATCATCGCCTCGTGAAGCCACCGGGCGCCGCGGTACTTGGCGCCCGCGCCCGCCCGCTGGCCTCGTTTCGCTGAAAGAATCGGAGGTGACAGCTTGCGTTCGCCGACTCGGAGTAGGTCGGCGATCGCCTTCTGCGTCTCCGTGTTGCTCTTCTCCGTCAGGTCGTTTCGACGCCCCGTGTAACGCTTGTCGCCGTGCGCGAAGTCGACCTGTTCCCACCGCAGGTCTTGACGCTGGAGCATCGCGACGATCTCCTTGGCGTCCTGCTCCGTCGTGGTGCGGCCGTCGCTGACGTACTCGTCGAGCACCCAAACGCGCGGATGCTCGCCTGCGTCGTCCACAGCGACAAGAATCGCGACCTGACGGTGCGAGTCGTCGCCGTAGTCGATCCCGATCGCAAGCTTGTGAGTGCGCGGCAACAGAGCCTCGGGGATGTCCTTCGTCCGGGTGACGTGGGCGGCGGGGTCCCAGGCCGGGAAGACCTGACCCATCGCGCGGAACTCCCACTCACCGTCCAGGATGACCGGCGCCTCCCATTCGAGGACGAGGCGCCGTTGCTCCGCAATCCACGCCGCATCCATCGGGCGGCCGTCCGTCGTCCGCAGCGGCGCGGACCGTCCGATCGGGATCAGATGTTCCGCTCTCAGGCTGTAGTGCAGGTCCACAATCTGGCCGTCGTCGACGAGGTCGCGGATGTAGTCAACGGGTGCGTTGACAGGCGTAAACGTCATCCGCATATCGCCGCCCGTGCGGGTCAAGCGGCGCTCCACCTCGCGAAAGGCGCGCTGATTCGCTGGCGGCTCGTCGAAGAGCACGCCGTCCAGGGTAGCCCCGGCGAGGTTCAGGCTGTGCTGGCCTGTCCAGCGGAAGTGCAGCCAGCTCCATCCGCCGTGGACCGAGCGGATCCCCACCTTCGGATACTTGCCGCGGTAGTGACCTTTCGCGTCCTGAAACGTCGTCTCGGGGTGGATCCAGTTCGGCGGGAGGAGGTCGTGCAGCTTGCGGGCGAGCTGGCCCGACTGCTGCTCAGACGACGAGACGATCCATCCCGTAACAGGACGCTTCGGCACCGGGCGGTACGGATGCTCACCACGCGCCCACCACGCCTGATCGGCGACCCCGACCGTAGACTTGCCGAGAGCCTGATTGCCCGCTCGGAGGAGGACCCGCTTGTCTCGCTGGTGGAGGTAGGCGTGCTGCGGTGGCAACCACTCAAGGTAGTCAAGCGGGTTGCGCTCCACAATGGACACAGCACGTCCCAGGAGTCGCATCAGTCCTCCTCTTCGATGACCACGCGGATCCGATCGCGAACCTGGGCGGGCAGGCTCCGCCAGTCGGCGCGGAAGCCCTCGACGATCTCGTCCTCCGTCATCGCCGCCTCGCCCGCCGCTTTCTTGCGCTGCCTCTCGACGACCAGCGCCTGGTGTGTGTCGGCGATGCCCTTGAGCGCCTGATTATACGCGATGCCCGTCGCGCCGCCCTCGATGGCGTCCTGATACCGAGTCAGCGTCCAGACGAGCATGGCCTCGGTGTCCATCGCCTGGACAGGGCCGGCCACCTTCTCGCGCTCGGGAGGCTTCTGGTCGGTCGGGAAGTCTACGAGGTTCAGCGAGTTCTTGCCGCGGGGACGGGGCGCGTCGAATGGGGCGCGATCTCCACCTCCGCCCTTTGGCGGGCGCCCGCTGCGCGGCTTCGTTCCGTCTGTGGTGGTCATCTATGCGCCTCCTTAGCTGAACTTCGCAGCTTCATTCTGACTCGCTGGTCGGTATTCTGACCAAACCAATGAACACCTTGGCCTTTTATGTCAGCGCGCGCGCATTTTCGGACATTGGCGAG
>Ga0208644_1001190_pt1 | contig 22236 bp, 28 predicted proteins | sample VirMetDEL_Nov_18_FD_184517 | JGI IMG/M metagenome (GOLD analysis project Ga0208644, IMG submission 184517) | Aqueous microbial communities from the Delaware River and Bay under freshwater to marine salinity gradient to study organic matter... | ecosystem: Environmental > Aquatic > Marine >...
TGGGGGGCGTTGCCGCCCCCCGTTGGGTTTACTTGAGAACCGCAAGGGCCGCTTTGACTTTGTTCACCATGTCGGTGATGTCGAAGGTGGCCTCTTCGGCGTTCTGGCAGACCTTGATAACATCGTTGAGGTTATCGCGGATGCGCTGTTCAACCGTGCGGTTGCGAGCGCCTGCGCCGTCGCTGTTGTCAGCATCCAAGCGCTTTGTCAGTTGGCGCTTAAAGTCGTTACGACGTGCGCCGATCTGTTGTTGCCAGTAGCGGCGTGTTGTCTTCTGCGCGTCGGTTAACGACTTAACAGGCTTTTCCAGCAGCTTCTGGATGTCAGCGTTGAAGCCGAGCACGATGGCGCTGTTGAGCGCGTTGAATTCTTCAACCGAGACGGTTGAGCCGTCCGACTTCGGCGAGACGAAATCGGTAGGCTTGTCGAACCCGTCGGCAATCAAGGCATCAAGCGCCGCGACGCTCGCCTTGTCTGCGCGGATGGTTGAAGAAACGGCCTTTGCAACCAGAGTTGCAGTGTTTTGGGATAGTTTACGCATTGTCATTCTCCTTTGATTGACAAGTTAAAAGAAGCCAACGGTTCCCGCCGTTGACAATTACATTAAGCCTGTTTCGTGATAACAAATCAATAGATAAACTGACAGGATGGCAAATTTAATCACTTCTCGATACTTTGTTAGTGCCGCACTAACAACGCCGGACACGCGAACCCTACCCCGCCCCCACCCCCCAAATGACAGCTTAGGATTCCTTATCCTCTATGTATTACTAATCCCCACGAACAATCGTAAAATTCCTGAGTTCGACCCCCCACCCCCCTCTCACAGGGAACACCCCCCGTCAGGAGTCCCAACCTCCTTGCACAAAAACAAATTATTGTGTATAAATGCCCACGAACGGTTAATAACCTGCGGATAGACAGTATGACGATGGTGCTAGAACCAGAAATTGGTGTGCCATATTCGGACAAAATCCCGTATATGGACTTGCGGGCACGCGCTGAGGCTGCGTGTAACACCGCGTCTGTGCTTGCTGAGCACGGTTTAGACGTGGAACCGACCACCGAAGACGAAGACATCGCCGCCAAACTGACCCTAGCCTACGCAGATAACCCCGAAAAGACCTCCAAGAAGGTGTCCGACAAGCGTGCAGCCACCCTACCCCCCGCTGCATTGATGATGACGCACAATATTCTCACCCAGTTTGGACATTCGGTCGTGCAGAGCGCCACTCAGGTGCGCCATTTGGTCACGAACAAGCTGATCGAAGAGACTGAGAACCCTGATCCACGGGTACGCATCCGTGCATTGGAGCTTCTCGGCAAAATTTCGGACGTCGGGCTGTTCACAGAGAAGACGGAAGTCACGATTACTCACCGGACCACGGACGAACTGCGCGAAAGCCTGCGTGTTAAGTTGGCAAAGCTGGTCAATCCGGTGGATGAACCCGAAGATGCCGTCATTGTGGACGGCGAGACCATAGATTTGGACGAAGAACTCGGGATCGAGGACGATTCCGATGAATGATATGGCGCTAGACTTCACAGAAGAAGACATCCAGCGCCTACTGGACAATTTGGACAGTTTTTCGCCAGAAGAAGTCGCCGAAATCGACAGAATGGCGGGGGAATTGACCACCCGTAAGGAAAATCAAGCCGCATTTGATGATTTGATCGAGTTCTGCAAGAAGATGCAGCCCGATTACATTGTCGGTGCCCACCACCGCAAGCTCGCCGACATGCTCATGGCGATTGAACGAGGCGATAAAGACCGTATTTGCGTCAATATTCCGCCCCGCCACGGAAAATCACAGCTCGTATCTATTATGTTCCCCGCGTGGTTTCTGGGGCGGAATCCCACCAAAAAGGTCATGATGGTGTCCCACACCACCGATCTCGCCGTGGATTTTGGCCGGAAGGTCCGTAACTTGATTGCTACGGATGCGTACAGATCGGTATTTCCTACCACATCGTTGGCGCAGGATAGCAAATCAGCAGGTAGATGGAACACAAACGTCGGCGGTGAGTACTACGCCTGCGGCATCGGGTCCGCCCTAGCGGGTCGCGGTGCTGACCTCCTGCTCGTGGACGACCCCCACTCGGAACAGGACGTGATTAACGGCAACTTCGAGGTGTTCGAGAAAGCCTACGAGTGGTTCACCTTCGGTGCGCGTACTCGTCTGATGCCCGGGGGGCGTGTGGCTATCATCCAGACCCGTTGGCACATGGACGACCTGACAGGGCGCGTGACGACGGACATGGCGAAGAACAACCGCGCCGACCAGTACGAGGTGGTGGAGTTCCCAGCCATCCTTGAGGTGCAGGATAAGAAGACATCACGCTATGTTGAGAAGCCGCTGTGGCCTGAGTTCTTCGACTTGGAGGCGCTCCTGCGCACCAAGGCGTCGATGCCAGCCTTCCAGTGGAACGCGCAGTATCAGCAGCAGCCCACCGCCGAAGAGGCGTCTATCGTCAAGCGTGAGTGGTGGGGTCAGTGGGAGCAGGACAACCCGCCCCCATGCGAGTACATTATTATGTCTCTTGACGCCGCAGCAGAAACACACAACCGTGCCGACTACACTGCACTGACGACGTGGGGTGTGTTCTACAACGAGGACACGAGCGCGTATAACATCATCCTGCTGAACAGCATCAAGAAGCGTATGGAGTTTCCAGAGCTGAAGCAGCTTGCGATGGAGGAGTACAGCGAGTGGGACCCCGATGCGTTTATCGTGGAGAAGAAGAGTGCGGGCACCGCGCTGTACCAAGAAATGCGCCGCATGGGCCTGCCCGTGTCGGAGTACACCCCGCACCGTGGCTCAGGTGATAAGTTAGCTCGACTGAATTCAGTTGCAGATATTGTCGCATCGGGTCTAGTGTGGGTGCCGCCTACCAGATGGGCAGAAGAAGTGATAGAAGAGATTGCCGGATTTCCTTTTATGAGTCATGATGACTTAGTGGACTCAACGGTGATGGCTCTTATGAGATTCAGGCAGGGGGGCTTCATCCGCCTACCAACTGACGAGCCTGACGAAATCAGATACTTTAAGCAGCGACGCGGCGGGTATTACTAAGAGGTTAGAACATGGCTATAGAAAAAGGACTCTACTCCGCCCCGCTGGGGATCGAAGACGAAGACATTGGTGAAGAGACCGATGAGTTGGAGATTGAGATCGTAGACCCAGAGGCAGTCACGCTGAGCGATGGCTCCATGGAGATTACGTTGATCCCCGACGCAGAAATCTCGGACTTTGTTGAGTTCGACATGAACCTCGCCGAGGTCCTTGACGAGAGCCACCTGCGCGAGTTGTCGCAGGATTTGATTGGTCTGGTCACGGCGGATACTGACAGCCGCAAGGACTGGGCCGATACATTCGTTAAAGGGTTGGACGTGCTGGGCTTCAAATACGAAGAACGCACGGAGCCGTGGGAAGGCGCGTGTGGCGTTTACTCCACAGTGCTCGCGGAAGCTGCCATCCGCTTCCAAGCAGAAACCATGTCTGAGGTGTTCCCCGCCGCAGGTCCCGTGAAGACAAAAATCCTTGGGGACGAATCCAAGGAGAAGATCGAGGCCGCAGAGCGCGTCAAAGCGGACATGAACTACGAGTTGACCGAGCGCATGGTCGAGTACCGCCCCGAGCACGAGCGCCTGCTCTACAGCTTGGGTCTGGCAGGTTCTGCGTTCAAGAAGGTCTACTTCGACCCCAACCTTGGGCGTCAGGTGGCTATCTACATTCCTGCGGAGGACGTGATCGTGCCTTATGGTGCGAGCCACATTGAGACCGCAGAGCGTGTGACGCACGTCATGCGCAAGACCAAGAACGAGCTACGCAAGCTACAGGCTGCGGGCTTCTACCGCGACGTTGACCTCGGAGAGCCTGAGCCATACCACAGTGACATCGAGGAGCGCAAAGCCGAGGAGGGCGGGTTCTCGCTCACCGACGACAACCGCTACGCGCTGTACGAAATTCACGCCGACCTCGTTATCGACGGGGTTGACGATTCGGACGACGACATTGCCAAACCTTACGTTGTCACGCTGGAGCGCGGCTCGGGGGAAATTCTGGCAATCCGCCGTAACTGGAACGAGGACGACGAGTTGATGCTGAAGCGTCAGCACTTCGTGCACTACGTCTATGTTCCGGGTTTTGGGTTTTACGGGCTTGGCCTCATCCACATCATTGGTGGATACGCGAGGGCGGGCACATCCTTGATACGGCAGCTTGTAGACGCTGGTACCCTCTCAAACCTCCCGGGGGGTCTCAAGTCTCGTGGCCTACGTATCAAGGGTGATGATACGCCGATTGAACCCGGCGAATGGAAGGATGTGGACGTGCCGTCGGGGTCTATCCGCGACAACATCATGCCCCTTCCGTACAAGGAGCCGAGCCAGACTCTGCTCGCGTTGCTGAACCAGATCACGAACGAAGGGCGTCGTCTGGGCGCTATCAGCGACCTCAACATATCGGACATGTCTGCAAACGCCCCAGTGGGTACAACGCTTGCGCTCCTAGAGCGTACGTTGAAGCCGATGGCAGCGGTGCAGGCCCGTGTCCACTATGCCATGAAGCAAGAGTTCAAGATGCTCAAGTCCATCATGGCAGAGCACGCTCCTGCGGAGTACGGCTACCAGCCGCACCGTGGCGAGATCAGCGCACGTCAAGCGGACTACATGATGGTGGACGTGATCCCCGTCAGTGATCCCAACAGCTCGACGATGGCGCAGCGCGTTGTGCAGTACCAAGCGGTGTTGCAGATGGCGCAGTCTGCCCCGCAGATTTACGACCTACCTGCCCTACACAGGCAGATGATCGAGGTTCTTGGCATCAAGAACGCAGACAAACTTGTTCCTACACGGGACGACGCGAAACCGACCGATCCGGTCAGCGAGAACATGGATGCACTCACGGGCAAACCGATGCGAGCGTTCATCTACCAAGACCACGCCGCGCACATTGCGACCCACACGTCGTTTATGCAGGACCCGATGATCGCGCAGATGATCGGACAAAACCCGCAAGCGCAGCAAATCATGGCGTCTCTACAGGCGCACATCGCAGAACACCTTGGCTTCCAGTATCGTCAACAGATCGAGGAGAAGCTGGGTGCACCCCTTCCACCACCGGGCGAAGAGCTTCCAGAACAGATCGAAGTGGACTTGGCACGATTGGTGGCAGATGCAGGACAACAGCTTACACAGCAGCATCAACAGCAGGCAGCGCAGCAGGCCGCACAGCAGCAGGCTCAGGACCCTATTTTCCAGCAGAAACAAGCCGAGCTTCAAATCAAGGCTCAAGAGGTCCAGCGCAAAACACAGAAAGATGCTCAAGATATGCAGCTCAAACAGGCAGAGTTGCAGCGTAAAGCCCAGAAAGATGTCCTCGACGCAACGCTTAAAGCGAAGGAAATTCAGATCGACGAGCAAGAACTCCAGCTTGATGCCCAGAAGGAGGGTGTGCGCGTAGCCGCAAACCGCCGCAAGGACAACAACAAGCTCGATTTGGAGATCGCCAAGCTCATGCAGAGCAAACCTAAGCGGGGTGAATAATGGCAAAAACCGTCTTTGACGTGCTTAAAAAACACATCGACGAGCAAATCTCGTCTGCACAAGACTTCTTGAACGCGGGGTCCGCTAAGGATTACGCGAACTACAGGGAGATTGTTGGCCTCATTCGGGGTCTTGAAGCCAGCAAGCAATACATTGAAGACCTCTCGCGCAACTATATGGACAATGACGATGACTGAACCACAAAAAATCGTAGTACCCGTTGAGCTACAGAAGCGAATGGACGAAGCTGCCGCTGCGGCTGAACCCGTAGAAGAACGGGTAATTACGGACGAAGAATGGGAGGCACAACTCCCGAAACCAACGGGCTACCGAATCCTTATCGCACTGCCTGATGTCGATAAGTATTACAAAGGTAGCACCCTGCTGAAGACTTCAGACGTGATGCACCGAGAGTACATCATGTCGATTATGGGCATTGTGTTGGATATGGGGCCTGACGCCTACACCGACACTGAGCGCTTCCCTAACGGCCCGTGGTGTAAAGAAGGCGACTACGTGATGTTCCGCATGAACACAGGTACTCGCTTCAAGGTGAACGGCAAGGAGTTCCGTCTGATGAACGACGACTCCATTGAAGCTGTAATCCCTGACCCTAGCGGCATCATGGCAGTTTAAGGAGGTTACCATGCCCTTTCAAAAAGTAGAGTTTGAATTTCCTCATGAAGAGGAAGCCAAGGACCGTAAGATCGAAATCGAGCCGTCCAGTGCGGAGGAAGTAGATGTTGGCGGTAAAAAGGCTAAAGCAAAGGCTGAGAAGCCTGCACCTGTCGTTGAAGACGAAATGGATACTGATGACGACGGATATGAGATTGAAGTGGTTGACGATACGCCGAAAGCAGATCGCAATCGTAAGCCCTCTGATCCGCCTGAAGACGTTACTGAGGACGAGCTGGAAGAGTATTCCGAGAAAGTCCGTAAGCGTATCCAGCATTTCAGCAAGGGTTACCACGACGAGCGCCGAGCTAAAGAACAGGCTCTGCGCGAGCGTGAAGAGCTGGAAAGGCTGTCTCAACAACTTGTTGAGGAGAACAAAAAGCTCAAAGCCAACGTAAACAAAAATCAGACAGCGCTGCTCGAACAAGCTAAGAAAAGTGCAGCGTCTGAGTTGGAAGCTGCCAAGAAGGCATACAAGGACGCGTATGAGGCTGGTGACTCAGATGCCGTTCTTGCTGCGCAAGACAGCTTAACAAATGCTAAGATTAAGGCCGATAGGCTAAACAATTTCAAGTTACCAGCTTTACAGGAAACCGAAAATCCTGTTAAGGTGGAAACACAAACCGCTCCAGCGCCTGTTCAGGTGGACCGTAAAGCGGAGGCTTGGCAAGAAGCTAACCCGTGGTTCAATCAGGACATAGAGATGACAAGCTATGCGCTGGGGTTGCATAATAAACTTGTCCAAGAGGGAATCAGCCCTCAGAGTGACGAATACTACGAGCGGATTGACACTCGTATGCGACAGTTATTCCCCGAGAACTTCGAGGATGAACCGGAGGTACAGGCGAAGCCAAAACGCAAATCTAACAATGTGGTTGCACCCGCTACGCGGAGCACAGCGCCTAAAAAGATTAGGCTAACGCAAACACAGGTTACACTAGCAAAACGGCTGGGTCTTACCCCAGAACAGTACGCCAAACAGGTTGCAGAAGATATGAGGAAGAACAATGGCTGAGAATCGTATAAACCGGGACGCTGAGTCTCGTGAAAAAACGACCCGCAAAAAGGCTTGGCAGCGTCCGGAGGTGCTACCGTCACCCAATCCCGAGCCGGGTTACGCATTTCACTGGGTCCGTGTGAGTACCCAAGGTCAGGTTGATGCCACGAATGTGTCTTCCAAACTGCGTGAAGGTTGGGAGCCTGTAAAGGCTGTAGACCACCCAGAGATTACGATGGTTGCTGTCGAGAACGAACGGTTCAAAGACAACATCGTGATTGGTGGTTTGATGCTTTGCAAAGCCCCTACGGAACTCGTAGAAGAGCGTAACGACCACTACGGTCAACAAGCACGCGCTCAGATGGAGTCCGTTGATAACAACCTAATGCGCGAGAGCGACCCTCGTATGCCGATCTTCAGTGATCGCAAAACGAAGGTCACATTTGGTAACGGAACCTAATAGGAGCTAAACATGGCTTATCCTACTGTAAGTGGGCCATACGGCCTAGTTCCGGTAAAACTGTTGAGCGGCTCTCCTTTCGTGGGCGTAACTCGTCACTTCAAGATTGCAAGTGGCTACGCTACCTCCATTTTCTACGGAGATGCTGTCAAACTGGTTACCGGAGGCACCGTCGAGCGTGATACGTTTGATGCTGCTATGACACCTGTCGGTGTCTTTCTTGGTTGCACGTACACTGACCCCAACCTTGGTTACAAGGTCTGGCGTCAATCGTACCCTGCGAGCACTGTCGCGTCTGACATCGAGGCATTTGTCGCCGATGGCACTGACATCCTGTTCAAAGTTGCTGTTGTGTCGTCTGGTACGACCATTGGTGACCTTGCACAGACCGACATTGGTGCAAACGTCGCAGGTGTAGACAACACTGGTGATTCGACTTCGGGTAACTCCCGTTGCGCGATCTCCGATACGTCTGCAACTACCAACACTCTGCCCTTCCGCATCGTCGGTTTGGTTGAGGAAACCAAAAACAGTTCGGGTGGTTATACGGAAGCCTACGTTAAGTGGAACGCAGGCCATCAGTATGACAACACGACTGGCGTATAAGGAGGAGTAGACAATGGCTATTTCACGCGCCCAGTTACTTAAAGAACTCCTTCCCGGCCTGAACGCTTTGTTCGGTTTGGAGTACGCAAAGTACGGCGAAGAGCACGCCGAAATCTTCGAAACTGAATCCTCAGATCGCTCGTTTGAGGAAGAAACTAAGCTATCGGGCTTTTCCGCAGCACCTGTTAAAAATGAAGGCGCTGCTATTGAGTATGACAATGCTCAAGAAGCATGGACTGCCCGCTATACGCACGAAACCATCGCAATGGGTTTCAGCATCACGGAAGAAGCCATCGAGGACAACCTCTATGATTCTCTGTCTGCTCGTTACACCAAAGCGCTGGCTCGCGCAATGGCTTACACCAAGCAGGTTAAAGCTGCTTCCGTGCTGAACAACGCGTTCAGCGGCACCACTTATGGCGACGGTAAAACTCTTTGTGCTACCGATCACCCGCTGGTGTCTGGCGGAACCAACTCGAACCGTCCTACTGTTGCTGCTGACCTTAACGAGACTTCGCTTGAAGCCGCCGTTATCGCCATCAGCCAGTGGACCGACGAGCGTGGTCTTCTGATCGCAGCTAAGCCTCGTAAACTGATCGTTCCGCCGAACCTACAGTTCGTTGCAACTCGCTTGCTGCAAACTGAAGGCCGCGTTGCGACCGCAGATAACGACATCAACGCTCTGCGCTCGATGGGTTCCATCCCTGAAGGCTACAGCGTGAACAATTATCTGACTGATACGAACGCTTGGTTCCTGCTGACTGACGTACCTAACGGTCTGAAGCACTTCGTCCGTACTCCGATGAGTACTTCTATGGACGCAGACTTCGACACTGGTAACTCTCGCTACAAAGCTCGTGAGCGTTACTCGTTCGGTGTGTCTGACCCATTGGGCATCTACGGTTCTCCCGGTGCCTAATCGAAAGGGGGCTTCGGCCCCCTTTCTTTTTGTTTTGTTTTAGTGTATGTTCGTATCAGGGCTTAACATATTAGCTTCGCAGACAGGTAGACAGCCCGCCTGACATTGCACAGACTGTGAAGCGAATCCTTGTGCAAGAGGTGACACATGGCAAATACCACTTTCTCCGGTCCCGTGACTTCGACCAACGGTTTCATCGGCGACATCAAAGTTCCAACCTACACTGTAGCGACTGCTCCGTCTGCCTCTTCGGCAGGTGCAGGCACACTTGTTTACGTGTCTGACGGTGCGGCTGGCTCCGCTATTCTGGCGTTCTCTGACGGTACTAACTGGAAGCGTTCGGATACTGGCGGCACCATCGCAGCATCGTAAGGGGGTGAACTATGAGTAATCGTTTCGCTCCCCCTTCAGCCGAAGAACTGAAGGCCCGTGGCTTGAACGCGGACGGCACTCCCATGAAAAAGGAAGAGCCTAAGCCGACTACGGCTAAAAAATCCTCTAAGAAAAAGGAGGGCTAATCCATGCTATCTGACGTCCGCGCAAAACGCGTCACTGGCACTGGCTCCCTTGCGGTAGGACCTGCACGCGTACGTCAGGTCCAAGTGCTTACCAACGCCACTGGGGCTGGTCGTTTGACCATTACCAACGGCAATGGTGGGGCTACGGTGCTGGATATTGACTTCCTTGCGTCTGATTCCCACTCCATCAACATCCCCGATAATGGCTTGCGTTGCGAGACAGATGTCTACATCTCGGCAGCAACAAATATCGACGCCATTACGGTCTTCTATAGCTAGGAGGCGGTATGCGGCGATATTACAAGGCAGGCGGGCGAGTTGATAAAGCTGGCATGGCTTGTAACAAGCCGCGTCGTACGCCTTCGCATCCCAAAAAATCGCATGTTGTTAAGGCGTGTGAGGGAGGCAAAGAGAAGGTAATCCGCTTTGGCGAACAGGGTGCTAGCACCGCTGGTAAGCCGAAACAGGGCGAATCTGCCCGTATGAAAGCCAAACGTAAGTCGTTCAAGGCCCGCCACGGCAAGAACATCGCCAAGGGCAAAATGAGCGCGGCTTACTGGGCGGATAAGGTGAAATGGTGACGTCATGCCTGCAAAGTCCAAAAAACAGCGCAAGTTCATGGCGGCAGTCGCAAACAATCCGGCATTCGCTAAGAAGGTCGGGGTTCCCCAAAGTGTAGGAGAAGAATTCATGAAAACGAAAAAATATCAGCAAGGCCGTATGGTCGGCATGTCTGACCCTCGTGGTGAGATGATGATGGGCGGCAAGCGTGCTATGCCCGCGCCGAAAAAGCCGATGATGGAGCCTGAAGAAGCCGCTCCTCGTCAAATGATGGCAGGCAACGCTCGCCGTCGCCGTGCGGCGGATGCCGTCATGGGTACGGGTGCAGGTGCACCACGTCGCATGATGAAGCAGGGCGGCATGGCTAAGTCAGGCTACAAGTCCGGCGGCAAAGTCCGTGGCTGCGGCATGGCTCGCGGTGGCGCAGTTCGCCAGTGCAAAATGGTGAAGATGAAGGGTTCCTAATGCGCAGTTACTATCGCAATAGCTCCTGCGGCTGTGATTGTTGTAGCGGCAAAAGCTACAAAAAAGGCGGTGCGGTGAAAGACGCTTGCTACAGCAAGGTCAAATCGCGGTACAAGGTTTTCCCGTCCGCCTATGCTTCTGGGGCTATTGCGAAGTGCCGTAAGGTCGGCGCGAAAAACTGGGGTAATAAAGGGACTAAATAATGGCGGTACGCAAGACAGCTAAAGGTGCGGCACTCAAACGCTGGTTCAAAGAGGACTGGAAAGACGTGCGTACTGGTAAGGCTTGCGGTCGCAAAGAAGGGGAAAAGCGCGGAACGCCGTACTGTAGACCTACAAAGCGTGTGTCGAGCAAGACCCCTAAGACTAGCGGTGAAATGAGTTCTTCCGAGAAGAGCAAGAAAATCACCGAGAAGAAACGATTGGGGCAACCTGCGGGTAAACCACGGCGGGTCTCTCCTGCAAAGCGGAAGACTAAGAAATGACGACATCAGGTACCACCGCATTCAACATGGACTTCACGGAGATCGCTGAAGAAGCGTGGGAGCGTGCGGGCCGTGAGATGCGTTCGGGTTACGACCTGCGTACTGCTCGTCGTTCCATGAACCTTCTGACTATCGAATGGCAGAACCGTGGCATCAACCTATGGACCATCGACGAAGGGTCGATCAATCTGGTTGCTGGCACGTCTGAATACACGTTACCAGCCGATACCATTGATTTGCTCGAACAAGTAATTCGTACAGGTCAAGGTAACGTTTCAACACAATCTGATCTTACGATAACTCGTATTAGCGTAAGTACTTACGCTTCGATTCCAAACAAGTTATCACAGGGCAGGCCAATACAAGTTTGGATCGAGCGTCTACGCGACGCCCCTAAGATTAACGTGTGGCCCGTCCCTGACTCGAATAACTATGTGTTCCGTTACTGGCGGATGCGCCGTATCGAGGACGCAGGAAGCGGTGTACAGACCGCTGACATGAACTTCAGGTTCCTCCCCTGCTTGGTGGCTGGACTGGCGTATTACATCGCCATGAAAGACCCACAGTTGGCGGAACGTATCCCTATGTTGAAGCAGGCGTATGAAGAGCAATTCATGCTTGCTGCTGGCGAAGACAGGGAGAAGACTCCGGCGCGGTTCGTGCCTCGTGCAATGAGGATTTAACATGGCAACTCAATTTGCATCGAGCCAGAAAGCGTTAGGCGTATGTGACGTTTGCGGGTTTACTTACAGACTACGTGAACTGCGGAATTTGATTGAAAAAGGGCGAGATACCAACCTCAAAGCCTGCCGAGAGTGCTGGAGTCCAGACCACCCACAGCTAAAATTGGGTGAGTTTCCAGTACACGACCCGCAAGCGTTGCGAGACCCGCGCCCTGATTCCAATCAATATGCTCAGAGCCGTGCTCTTATCCTACCAATGAAGTCCGTTGTAGGGACTGGATTTGTAGGTACAGTTACGGTAAACATTACATAGGAGTGTCAAAATGCGCAAAAAAGTGGCTAAACCTGCTAAGGCCAAAATGCAGAAGATGAAGATGGCGAAGGGCGGCGGCGTTAAAGTACGCGGCACCGGATGTGCAACGAAGGGCACTAAAGCCCGTGGACCGATGGCGTAACGTATGAACTATACCGAGCTGAAAACCAACATTGAAGACGTCACTGAAAACACGTTCACTGACGATCAGCTCGCTATGTTCACTCAGCAGGCCGAGCAGAAAATCTACAATACTGTTCAGATACCTGCACTGCGTAAGAACGTTACGGGCGCATTGACGTCGGGTATTAAGTATCTCGGGATGCCGACTGACTTCTTGTGGACGTACTCGCTAGCGGTCGTGGATGGTAGCGGCGATTACCACTACCTCCTGAATAAAGACGTAAACTTTATTCGGGAAGCGTATCCTAGTGCTTCGTCGCAAGGTTTGCCGAAACACTACGCGTATTTTGATGATAACTCGTTCATTCTGGGGCCTACCCCCGATGCAGCTTACGAGATGGAACTGCACTACGGGTATTATCCTGAATCCATCGTCACGGCGGGTACGACTTGGCTTGGCGATGAGTTTGACTCTGCACTACTTAACGGCGCTCTTATTGAAGCAATCCGCTTCATGAAGGGCGAACCTGACGTTGTGCAGATGTATGAGCGCTTGTATGTGCAATCGCTGAAACTGCTGAAAATGCTTGGCGACGGCAAACTTCGTGAAGATACTTACCGCTCTGGGCAGTTCAGAATGGAAGTAGAATAGGAGGCTAGAAATGGCAATTACTCAGGCAATGTGCACGTCATTCAAGAAAGCCCTTCTCGATGGTGAGATGGACTTTAGCTCGGATACGTCGCAGGTTTTTAAGATCGCTCTGTACACCTCGTCTGCTACGCTTGGCGCAGCAACGACCGCGTATAGCGCAACCAATGAAGTGTCCGGTACGGGCTATACTGCGGGTGGTAACACGCTAACCGTTGTGGCTCCGACGTCTTCTGGTACCACTGCGTACCTAGATTTCGCCGACACGACTTGGGCTACGGCAACGATTACGGCTCGTGGGGCGCTGATTTATCAGGCTGACGGTGCAACGAATCCAGCAGTAGCGGTTCTTGATTTTGGTTCCGACAAGACTTCTACAGCGGGCGATTTTACGATCCAGTTCCCGACTGCGGATGCGTCGAACGCCATTATCAGGATCGCATAGGGTGGGTAGATGGCGTCATCAACTACATACATAGGGTGGGGTGCTACCGCTTGGGGCCAAGGCTCTTGGGGTACGGACCTTATCATTGTCGAAGTTGATGGCGTACAGGCTACGGGTGCTACTGGCACCGTCGATGTATCGCTGGGGTGCACCGTATTTCCCACGGGTGTATCCACAACAGGGGCAGTTGGTACTGTTTCTGTTAGCGGCGCGGCTACTGTGCAGCCATCTGGCCTTGAGGCCACTGGCAGTGTTGGTTCGGTAAGTGTTGTCGCAGAAGCAAATGTCTTCCCAACTGGCGTTGAAGCTACTGGGGAAACAGGAACTGTAGCGGTTGTCGCGGAAGCAAATGTCTTCCCGACTGGCGTTGAAGCCACAGGCGCTGTAGGTACTGTAGACGTAAGCGCGGGGGCTGTAGTTGAGCCGTCTGGTCTTGAAGCGACCAGCGTGCTGGGCACAGTCACTGTAACTGCCGATGCGAATGTGTCGGTAACGGGCGTAGCAGGAACGATAGCACTAGGTAGTGTTACCGTTGACGCGGCTGCAAACGTATATCCGTCAGGGCTATCCGCCACTGGCAGCGTAGGCTCGGTCAGCATTGTTGCCGAGGCCAACATCTACCCGATAGGGGTAAGCGCTACAGGTAGAACTGGAACCGTATCTATCTTCGGTGACGCAATCGTCCCGACGGCAGGTCTGTCTGCCACTGGTTCTACGGGCAACGTCTTTGTCGCGGTTGGTATGACCGTATACGCGACGGGCGTTATGGGGCAATCAAGGCTCAATTCCGTAGTCGCCAAGGCCGATGCAGACGTCATAGTTACGGGTGTAGATGCAACAGGCGCGGTAGGAACAGTCCTTGTTTGGGGTGAGGTAGATGACAACCAAAACCCAGATTGGCAAAATATTACTAGCGCACAATCACCAACTTGGGGTAATGTTTCAACAGGACAGGACCCGAATTGGCAAGATATAGCCGCGTGAGGATTAAAAAATGACGACACAGTATACTTCGATACTTAAACTCGCCCTTCCTGTCCAAGGGGAGTTGAGTGGTACGTGGGGTGACGTAGTAAACGACAATATCACCTCGATGGTCGAAGAGGCAGTTGCTGGTCGCGCAGTGATTAACTCGTGGACGACGAACTCGCATGTATTGACGACCGCAGACGGTACGACGTCTGAATCTCGATGCGCGATGCTTGAGTTCACGGACACGGGGGCGGCTCTAACTGGCGCGGCTACCGTAGTCTGCCCTTCTGCTTCCAAGCTCTACGTTTGTAAGAACGACTCAGGACAACAAGTCACCGTAAAAACGGCGGCGGGTACGGGCGTTGCTATTCCCGATGGGCAGACCATGTTTGTGTTCTGCGACGGGACCAACGTCGAGCAGTGTGAGACGAACTTCAACTCGCTGAGCTACAATGGCTACACCCTGAACTTTGGCGGTGCAGTTACCACTGGCGGGGCCTTTACGACTTCTGGCGCGTATGCCGTGACGCTCACCGCGACCGGAGCTACGAACGTTACTCTGCCCACGACGGGGACCCTTGCGACCCTCGACGGTACGGAAACCCTTACCAATAAGACGCTGACTGGTCCGACGATTTCGTCGCCTACCCTTACTGGGTCGATCTCCGCGACTGACGTGACGATCACGGGTGACACCACGATTGGTGACAACCCAACTGACAGCCTCACTGTCAACGCTACGTTGGCCTCGGGGCTGGTGTTCCTCGACGACACCTACGACATTGGTGCGTCTGGGGCGACCCGCCCTCGTAACCTATACCTGTCGGGCAACGCTACGATTGGTGGCACGGTAACGCTTTCTGGCGGCATCGACGTCACAGGCGCAGTGGGTATCGACGGCAACTTCGACATCAACACTGACAAGTTCACCGTAACTGCCGCTGACGGTAATACGTCGATTGCGGGCACTTTGGGCGTCACTGGCGCTATCACCGCAACGGGCACTCTGAAAGCCGACACGATCAGCGAGATTACCGCTACGTCGGGCGTCACCGTTGATGGTGTGGTGTTGAAAGACAGTCAGGTAAGCACTGACCAGATCAACGAGAAGACCGCTGATGCGGGCGTCACCGTTGACGGCGTGCTGTTGAAAGACAGTCAGGTAAACACCGACCAGATCAACGAGAAGACCGCTGATGCGGGTGTCACCATCGACAGCGTGCTGTTGAAGGATGACGTAGTAAACGCCTCTGATATTGAAACATCTACGATCTCAGCCAACGACGGCACCACAGCAATCAACATTGCCAACAGCACAGGCGCGGTGGACATTGATACGTCGCTGAATGTGGATGGTACGATTACTGGCGATGGTTTAACCTCCTCTGGAGTGTTGGATGTTGATGCAGAAGCCATTTCTGCAATTAGATCAGGGGTAGCGTCTGATGTTTTGCGGCTGGGTAACGATGCGGGGTCGTATGTTTTTGGTTTCGCATCTGCTCTTGCTTCAATGGATTTGGGAGTAAGCGACAATTTTCGTATTAGACACGGTTCTGTAGAGAGCTTTAGAGCCACACCTTCTGGAGTTGTGTTGAATGAAATTGGTGTTTCTACGGTCGATTTTAGAGTTGAAAGCGATAACAACACCCACATGTTGTTTGTTGATGCTTCAACGGATTACGTCGGTATTGGTCACAGCGCCCCGAGTGCGATCCTAGACGTTAAATCAACTACCGCAGTCATGACCACCTTACGTGGTACGACGTCTGGTATCGCGTATCTGGACCTTACTAACTACGCCACCTCTGCAAACGGTGTAGGTTCGGGCGTAGAGTTCCGTGCTAATTCTAGCACGCAAGAGCGCCAAGTTGGTTACATCAACTCGGTGTGGACTGATAACACTGACGCCACTCGTGACAGTATAATGCAGTTTTACAACGTCGTAGGCGGCGTGTCTAACGTTCCGTTGAAGCTAGGCGCTTCGGAAACGGTGTTTAACGACCAAGCATTGGACGTTGACTTCCGCGTCGAGTCCGACACCAACGCTAACATGCTGTTTGTTGATGCGTCTACAGACCGGGTTGGTATTGGCACCAGTAACGTAGACGAAATCCTGCATGTTGAAAGAACATCCGGAACTACCTTAATAAAAACGGAAGTTGCAGCGGGAAGTATTGTTGGTTTTGAGATACAAAAAACAGGTGCTACAACCGCAAATTGGAGGATTGTTGACGGTCAGATAGCTAATGGTCAGTTAGAAATCTACGACGTAACGAATGGCCGCAGTGTTTTTAATGCAGACGCTACCGAAATTGTAGTTAACGACAACGGTGCAAACCTCGACTTCCGCGTCGAGTCCGACGCAAGCACCCACATGCTGTTTGTCGATGCGGGCAACAGCCGTATCGGGGTAAACAGTAGCTCACCTGCGTATACGTTAGACGTTGTTGGTAACATTGCCATTACTTCGGCTACTTCCTTAATTGGTAAGAACGCAGTTGGCGGTGACACCCAGCTCCTCTATTGGTCGGGTGGGGTTGTTTATTACGGGCGCAATACCCTTGGCGGCAGTGTTAATGGGCACGAGTTTAGAACAAACGGTGTAACTAGACTGAATGTAAAGTTAGATGGCGAGATCGGGATCAGCACCAACGCTGATTTAGATACTAACGGCGCGTCCACTTCATCTACTTCTCAAGTTGCCATCTACACATTCAGCGCAACGACCTACACGGGCGCAAAACTGCTTGTTTGTGTGACCGACAGCACGGCGACTGAGCGTTACATCACCGAGATTCTGGTGACCCACGACGGTTCGACTGCGGTGTCCACGGAATACGGTCAGGTGGCTACCGACACGGCGCTTGCGACGTTTGACGTAGACATCTCTGGCGGGAATGTTCGATTGCTGGCGACTCCCGCTTCTACTAACAGCATGACCTTCAAAGTCATGTCCACGCAACTTCTAGCTTAATGGGGAGAGTGAACCATGGCTAATAACAAAGCATTTAAGGTCAAGAATGGTCTTGATCTTGGGGCGTACAGCAAAGCGATTTCTGATACGGCGGTTGACGTATTCGTTTACGACACGAGTCAAGACTCGGACGGAGGGGCGTGGAGACACCGCACTCAAGCTACAAGCTGGTATAACGAAACCTTGGACACTGCCACCCGTGGTAGCCGTAAGGAGTTCCCTGCCGTTGCTGTGATTGTGGCTGAGAACGATACCGTTACGATCTACGATGGTGATGATCCTGATCTGCCGATGTGGATGGTGTTTACTGGCGGCGGTTCTACTGAATCTGATTGTAAGTTACTTCACCTAAATACATCTAATAAAGAGGCAACATCCTGTTTTGCCCTTAATGGGATTTTATGTGTATCTGCTGAAGTTACAGGTGTTACACGGATAAACTTAATTTCTGACAAATCTATTCGTTCACGAAATAGCGGTACGTTCACTTTCTTGGGAAACATTAGTGAGCGAAATGATACGTTAGGCGGCGTGGATGATGACAGCCAAAACATTGTCAACGATGATGTCAACGACGTAGCCATGACCGTGCTACCCAACGCCCCGATTGACCCTGCGACTGGGCTTCCTGTGCCTACGATTGCAGTGGCGACTGCGGGGGGTACTTCTGTTATCCGAGATGATGGGACTGTTGTAGATATTACTAGAGCCAGTAGTGCAGAAATAAGTAATGTAGATTTCTATAATGGGTATTTGGTTATTGGAAGTTCTAATGTTGGTGCTGTTTGGTATTATGATTACATCCCATCTTCAGACGAAACTATATCTCCATCAAACGGACATATTGAATATTACGATAGTGGATTTAGTAATGACGACACGCCAGCCTATTTAGGCTATGTAAACACCAAAACGGCGGGTACATACATCGGAACGACAGGTGCTAACAATGCAGGGCTGACTGCCGTAGACTTTAACAACACTGATTACACCAAAAGCAGCACAGCTTTCATCGCCTCCGACTACAACACAGGCTGGCAAAACGGCGACATCAAACTAGCCACCTTGAGCGACACGGATGATACTGACGTTACTGGCAGTGAGTTGGTGACGAATGGTACGTTTGATACTGATACGAGTGGGTGGACTGCAAGCGCACTGACAACATCAGTAGCATCAGGCCAAGCCACACTTACGATGACTAGCACTTATGGGACTTTTGTTCAGGGCATAACAACAGTTGTTGGCAAAACCTACACAATCACTTGCGACATAGTTTCAGAAACCTTATCGGGTGCGCTTTATCTGGGTGCTGGTACATCATCAGGCGGTTCACAACTTGGGCTATTTTCTACGTCTGTCGGCTCCAATGCTTTTACATTTACGGCAACAGGTACAACAACTTACGTTGCTTTATATTTTAATGGTGCTTCTAGTCAGGCGGCTGTCATAGATAACTTTACGGCCCGTCTAGCCGAAGAAGATCGCAGCGTGAACGGCAAGGGCTTACAGGTGTTTGGCACGATTACAAAAGACCCTGTGGCTACTGGCGCTGACCTTGTGGCGTATACCTCTGCTAGTACGAGTGACTATTTACTTCAGCCGTACAACAGTGACCTAGAGTTTGGCACTGGTGACTTCTGCTTTATGTTCTGGGATGACGGCACGTCAGGATCATATCGTGGTCTTGTAACATTTGGCGATAGAGGTGTTTCTACTAATGATGGTCACGGGGTTCGTTCAGGCCCAACAGGTAATGTGTATCAATTCTGGTCAAATACCACCGCTGATTTAAGCGTAACAGGTGCAGTAGGCGTTTGGAACCACATTGCATTTGTTCGCATAAACAACGTTCTTTATGGCTATTTGAACGGAGTTTTTACTGGTTCCACTGGTCACAACGTTAATTTAGACACGCTTACTAATCCAGAAATGTCTGTTCTATACGGAGATGTTATTAAATCCACGTCAATCTCTATGGGTGTTTGGACAGGCAATGCCGCCCTTCTCCGCATCTCCGCCACAGCCCCATCCCCAGAGCAGATCAAGAAAATCTACGAAGACGAAAAGTTCCTGTTCCAAGATGGCGCACAGGCCACGCTATACGGCTCCTCTGATGCGGTAACAGCTTTGGCCTATGACGATAGCACTGAGTTACTTCATGTGGGTACAAGCGCAGGACGTTCAGTGTTCCAAGGGCTACGTCGAGTAGACAATACAACAACCGCTGTCGGTGTAACAATCAGTGCATCCAATGGCTTGGTAGCGGAGGACTAACAGATGACCGTGAACGTAACAAAACCCGAAATCAACGTCCGTGAAAAACTGGCAGAACTAGACAAGCCCACAGGCATAGCTGGTGAGGCAATGCTTCGTGCTGAGACACCACAGGAACAGTTTAACCTGATTGGTGCAGGGCGTAGGAATATGATCATTAATGGGGCGCAAAACGTGTCCCAACGTGGTACAAGTGTTAGTGTATCAACCTCTGCAAATACTTTCTTAACAGACAGGTTCTTTTCTCGTATACAGGGAAGTACGGGAACGGCAACCGCTTCGCAAGTGAGTGACGCACCCGTAGGATTTACTTCATCACTTAAACTAACCGTAGGAACCGCAGACGGTTCTTTGGGGGCAGCAGACTATACCCGCATCCATCAGGACATAGAGGGCTATACTTGTATAGGTACAGGATGGGGTACAGACTCTGGTGTTCCTGTTACACTATCGTTTTGGGTAAAAAGTTCTATTGCTGGAACTTACAGTATTGCAGTGTATAACTCAGATGCTAGTAGGAGCATTGTAAAAGAATATACAATAGATGCGGCAAGCACTTGGGAATATAAAACTCTAACTATCCCACCAAACAACGGCACATGGGTGTTTGATAATGGGTTTGGTATTAGAGTAACTTTTTCTCTTGGCGCAGGGTCAACTTACACTTGTACTGAGGCAAACTTAGAACGGTGGACTTCTAACTTTGACTTTAGTAGCCCAAACAACGTTAATATAATGGCTACTTCTGGTGCCACCTTCCAAATCACAGGTGTCCAACTAGAACTAGGCAAAGTCGCCACCCCATTCGAGCATCGGTCTTACGGGGAAGAACTGGCGTTGTGTCAGAGGTATTATTATAGGATAACGTCTGATGGAACAAACCAAAATATACTCGGTGTCGGGTTAGTTGATGGTACTGCTGATGCTTATACGCAAATTTATTTACCTGTAACTATGAGAACTGCACCAACATCTATGGATGTAACAGGCACAGCCTCAGATTATGGGGTTAGGATGGGAAGTGGTATTGCTGTTGTATCTGATACAGTACCTTTGTTGTCTAGTGACACTCAGCCAGACATAGCAATAGTTTTGTTTTCTGTTGCGACTGGATTGACCGCAAACTCTGCTTGTTTCGGTAGGGCAATGACAAGCGGTACTTACTTAGGTTTTTATGCGGAGTTATGATATGACAACTTATTCTTTGGTCAACGCAGACATGAAAGTATTCACTGAAATATCAGATGATGGAAAGATTTACCGCAGCTTCACTAAGGGTCACAATCCTTCCTATATGGCCCTTCGTGAAGACGTAATCACCAACTCAGGTGCAGCACTCGATGTAGACGTTCCTGATTGGCTTCAAGCGGATGCAGATCAGACACTCTTTGATCGTCAGCTTGCAGCCTACCGTGTAGCAGTGGCCCGACTAGCGCAGTATGTGGTTGCAGATGGTCGTGCAGAAGTACGGGAGATGCAGCCCACAGGTGAACAGGTGTTCAACGAAGAAACAATGGAAATGGAAGATGTGATGCACGAGGTTATCACAGTCACAGCCATTGAACCTGTTGAGGCCACCGTTGAGCAGACCACCTACGATGAAGAAGGTAATGCTACAACTACAACCATTGAGAACCCACTTATCACAGTGGACAACGAGGAACGTGCAGCGGCTCAGGCCGTTGTTGACTCCACCCCACAAGCCGTGAAGGATGCAGCATAATGCCCGTAGCAACGACTTGGACCGTAAATAACATGCGCCGTAACGACTCAGACGGCGGCGTATTCTTGGTGTATTGGTCCTGCACCGCACAAAACGATAGTGGCCCCGAAACGGCAACTGCTGGGGGCAAGTACACCTGTACGCCTGACCCCTCTGCGCCGGGTTTTATCCCCTACGATAACCTTACCGAAAACAATGTGTTAGGTTGGGTGTGGGCGGACGGCCTTGACGGGGAGACCAAGGAAGAAGTGCAAACCCGCCTTGTTCAGAAAGTAGACGCGCAGATTCAGCGTAACGCGGATACTGCGGAAGGAATGCCGTGGAGTAACTAATGGAAATGGACCTGTTGTGGAGCGGTGCACTCACCGCAATTTTGGGTGTACTGGGCTTCGTACTCCGTAATTACATTGCGGAGCTGCAACGGGTCCAAATCCTTCTGAACCGCACTCGGGAAGAGATTGCGAAAGAGTACGTGACGAAGGTCGAGGTCCATGCCGACATCAACCGTGTGCTGGACCGTTTAGATCGACTGGACGAAAAGCTAGACCGCTTGATGGAATCAAAGAACAAGTAACACCACGTTTTGACTCGAACTAACAAAGTGGCTGTACACAGGTTAACTTCTTATGGTATAACGTAGTTACACGCCATATTGCGCTGCGACGACATAATTCCTTATGTGGGAGACCTTTATGTATGCTCGCAGAGTTAGCAGCCTTTAACGCCGGATTCGCGGTCGTCAAACAATTCGTCGCCAATGGGCGCGACCTTTCCGATGCCATGGGCGCTATCGGGAAGATGGTCTCTGCTAAAGAAGACCTAAAAGCCCGTGGTGAAAAGAAAA
>Ga0208644_1001192_pt1 | contig 22219 bp, 28 predicted proteins | sample VirMetDEL_Nov_18_FD_184517 | JGI IMG/M metagenome (GOLD analysis project Ga0208644, IMG submission 184517) | Aqueous microbial communities from the Delaware River and Bay under freshwater to marine salinity gradient to study organic matter... | ecosystem: Environmental > Aquatic > Marine >...
GATATGGGCGCAGAGAAGCATGGACGGAAAGGTATGGGATGAGCCAGCAGATTCGCTCGATCTTTACACCGACTACGTCAGAGCAGACAAGTACGCTGACCTTGAGCGACAGCGTGATGAGTTGGTTGAGTTGCTGAAAGATGTTGACGTAAGTCACGACATCAACGGCACTGACTGGCTGTATTCATGTAGGCGCAGCGAAGACGGGTGGATTACCGCAAGGGATGAAGCCCTCGCCAAAGCGGAGAAAGCAGAATGATAACGGACGATAAAGATTTCTTTAATAGATACGGCATCTCCTTGAAGTACGGCTGCGGTGTGTTCAAAGGCAGGCATATCAGACTTTTGGGATTGCGAGTTCAAATAGGAGAACATGATTTTGATAGATGGGTAAACTCAGTTGAAGAAGAATATGACTTGGGTAGAAGGTCAGAAGAAAGGGCTTTCCGCAAACGCCTTCAGGAACTGACAAAGAGGAATGAGAAATAAATGGAAATAGTATTGACAATTATTATTGGACTTGGTATCCTTGCAGCAACTAAAGATGATTACGATTGCTCCGAGGATACAAGCGTACCTCTGTATAATTGTGCCAGTTCCACTCGACCACATAAACCTGACCCGAGTAGCATGATAGAGATTAGTTGTGGGTTTAGTAAAGTAATCAAGAGAGCAGATAAAATCAACGGACTAGAGTGTTATTGTATTGAAGGAACTAATAGATTTAAAAAGGAATGCAGATGAGTTACGTTAAATTTGGAAATGTGCATGTGGCTGAGCCCACAAAGAAACGAGCAGTTCTCTTTGTTCATGGAGGTGGCTGGGTCAAAGGCTCAGTAGATAATGCTAACCTTAAGGACGTTGAAGAATTTACTTTGGCTGGTTACGCCGTGGGTAAACTTGAATACCGTCTGGCTACACCTCAGGAACCTAGCTATCCCGGAGTCTTGTGGGATATCCAAAGGGGTGTTAATCAAATGCGTAACCTAGGATACACTGATGTTACGCTAGTCGGCACAAGCGCCGGGGCTAACTTATCGCTAGCAAGTTCTATTCATTACAATAGAGTCTTTAAAAAGATTGGTAGACATAAACCAGCAGACCGTCAGGTCTTGATGTATGGTATCTATGACTATGATATTCCCCTTAGCAGTATTGTACAACCCATGTGGGAACAGTACATCGGTGAGCGTCATAGTGATCCGGTCTATGTCCGATCAGCTAACCCAGTGATTCAAGTTAAATCAGAGCCTGAGCTTGGGCCTATCTTGGTTATGCATGGTACTAAAGATCCTGTAGTAGATATCAATCAATCAGAAAGTCTGGTAGCTACTTTAGAATCTATGGGTCGAGAAGGTAATTTTATTGTAGTTGAAGGCGGGGTTCATGGCTTTAGTCCACTCCCATTCTTTGATGATATTGTGGAGTTCACAAATGAAAGGTGACATTCGACAATTCAATTATCGTGGTTACCGCATCACATATTATGATGGAGAGTACACCATCGAGCACGACACCAAGATGGAGCACCTTCAGTTCGCATCCTCTAAGAGGGAAGCTTTCGATTACATTGATTTCCATGAAGATGAGTACGATACCCCAATAGATTGGGAGGGGATATGAAAGCCGTCGTCATAGCCACAGGCCCAAGCCTAAAAGAGGATCAAGTTAAACATACCATAGGGCGTGTGGACTTGACAATCGCAGTCAATGATGCTATATTCTTAGTTCCTTGGGCAGATATCTTATACTCAGGAGACAATAGATGGTGGAATTACCACGGGCCTTACCTAGAATGGTTCCAAGGAGAGCGTCTATGTGCCGCAAGGGACAACGAATACTCTACAAAGATAGAGGGGATTGGAGGACTTGGGCCTTACGAGAAAGAGCATATTCGTTTCGGAAACAACAGCGGCTTCGCTGCCGTAAACGTCGCACTGAATCGTGGAGCCTCGACTATATACTTGCTCGGATACGATATGGGTACAGCCGCAGGACAACAGCGGCATTACTTCGGAGACCACCCCTCGGATATCAATATCGCGTCGCCGTACGAGAGCTTCAGAAAGCAATTTGACATAGCTGCTCCGAGCCTTAAGAGCTTTGGTGCTGAAGTCATTAACTGCACTGAGGGTGGATTCCTTGAGTGCTTTCCAAAGGCAAAGATAACGGAGGTGTTATGAGATGTGAAAAAGGTGACTATATTACAGTGAGATTTCCTAATAGTAAACGAGATGCTCAGTTTATTGTTAAAGAATACATACCCCATGAAGATAAAGCTATACTTAAAAACTACTATACCAAACAAGAACGTAAAGTTTCGGTGTCTTGGTTAATGGAATTACAAGCTATTAATCAAAGCGAAACATACGGGCTATAACAATAACTAATAATAACAATAATAAATATGAGAAAAACCTGCAAAACCCAAAGCTGTAAGCGTAGGCTTACACCTACCACACACTCCGGTGCACGTTCAGTTTACTGTAAGCCCTGTGATAGGGCTAGTGCTCGGCTCCGTATGAGAGAGCTTCGGACAACAAGAACACTAAAGCAAGCTACATCAAGTTACTATCGACGCAAACACGGTGATGTTTATATCGTACATAACCCTTCCTTTCCCGGTTGGATTAAAGTAGGATGCGCCCTTGACGCAAACGATAGGCTCAATGCTTTCCAAACAGCCACGCCCCATAGGAACTTCTCCTTGAAATGGTCACGCAAGGCAAGGAATAAACTGGATGCTGAACTTGCTTGTCACCAAGAACTAGAGAAACACTGTACCCGCAAGGGGGAGTGGTTCAAGATTCAGCCTGCAAAGGCTAAGCGTATTTTAGAGAGGATGCAAGTATGGCAGAACTAGACCAATTAGTACCAGATATCTATAAGCTTCTGGATAAACTTCAAGATGGCGAGAGTATCGTACCAGATCTCGAGCCTCACCTAGATACCTGTATGGAGAACATACGTGAATGTATTGTCCACTGGGCAACACCCCAACAACCAAATAGAAATGACAGCCTCCGAATGTCAAACATTGGACGAGGCGATAGACGACTATGGTTTGATGCTCACGAAGATTCAGAGCCTACACGAGAGCCTCCTCACACATTCATCAAGTTCCTCTACGGGCATCTCCTTGAGCAGATTGCCCTACTCCTTGTGGAGGCTGCGGGACATAGAGTTTCAAACACGCAGGATGAGGTCGTTGTTGATGGAATTAAAGGACACATGGACGCCGTTATCGACGGAGAAGTGATTGATGTTAAGACCGCATCCTCTTATGGCTTTAAGAAATTTGCCGAGGGGAGGCTGGCTGAGGATGATGCCTTCGGTTATCTGCCTCAGTTGGCTGGTTACGAGAAGGCTATGGGTACAGATAACGGTGGGTTCCTTGTTATCAATAAGGAATCTGGTGAGCTTTGTCTCCATATCCCTGATGATCTTGATAAGCCCAACGTCTCTACAGTAATTGAACACAAGAAAAATGTGATGAAATCTGTTGACAAGCCTGAAGCTTTGTGCTATGATGATAAACCTAATGGCGCTGCAGGCAACATGACAGTCGGAAAGGGCTGTACTTGGTGCCCTCATTTGATGCAGTGCCGTTCAGATGCCAATGACGGCAAGGGTTTGAGAGTCTTCGCGTACTCTAAGGGCCCTGAGTTCTTTACAAAGGTGGTCAAAGAACCACGAGTCGAGGAGATAACACATGAATTTGTTTGATGAGATTGATAAAGCTTTTACAGATTTCGTAGATGGCTTGAGTACTAAGCAAGTAGTTGGTGCTACTGTAATTACTACATTGATTGTAGGTATCATCATTGGGAGTGTATTGTTTTGAGGGGTTCCAAAGCTAAAGCGTTACGACGACGAGCTGATGAGCTTATTGTCGGTTGGCTAAGGAACATGGTGCCTGAAGGGGAGGATGTGAGTCGAATAAATACAAGAACAATAGACTCCTTCCTCCCCGACGAGACCCACTTCTACGCTAATGGACAGACACGGCTGTACTATATGTCACGTAAGTGGGTACGTAAACAGCTTAAAAGAAATCCAGACATGACACTAACGGATCTAATTAATGCGGAAACCGCGTAAAATAAGGAAGAAGGAAACCGGGGTTCCTAAAGGATATGACAGTCACTTTGAGGCTCGTCTAGATAAAGAGGTTCTATCTGAGGATTGGGAGTATGTCCCCACACCATCTCCAAATCCAATCTTCTATAAGGTAGAGCACTCTTATCACCCCGATTTCGTTCTGAAGCAAGGTAAGAAAACTATTTACCTTGAGGCTAAAGGGCGCTTCTGGGACTATCAAGAGTACAACAAGTACAAATGGATAGCTAAGCACCTAAAGAAAAATGAGGAGTTAGTGTTTCTATTCGCTATGCCCCATGCCCCTATGCCCGCTACGCGGCGTCGTAAGAATGGAACTAAGTTCTCTCACCGAGAATGGGCTGAGAAGAATGGGTTCCGTTGGTATGATGAATTTAATTTACCGGAGGAGTGGAAAAAAGATGGAATCAATACATCACCCAACGAATGAAGAACTCTCCGAAGGCATCAAGTTTGATGAAGGGAAACCAGCAATGGAACTTATTGCCCCCGAGATCTTGGTAGCCCTCGGAGAAATCCTAGAGTTTGGTGCTCGTAAGTATGCTGCTCGTAACTGGGAGAAAGGTATGGCTTGGGGCCGTCCCTTCGGAGCCTGTATGCGTCACCTTTGGGCTTGGTGGCGAGGAGAGGACAACGATGTTGAGACAGGTAAGAGTCACCTCTGGCACGCTGCTTGCTGCATTATGTTCTTGATAGCCTATGAGGCTCGGGGGGTCGGCACTGATGACCGAAATATTACAATGTAAACAATGTGGTGGGGATTACACACAAAAACCCAGCGGGAGACCAAAGCTGTATTGTTCACGGAGCTGTGCCTTACTTTATTGGCGACTGAATAATAAAGAAAGAAGAAAAGAATTAAACTATATACACAGTATCTTAAAATATGGTATCTCTGTAGAGGAGTATGAGTCAAGGCTTCTTGATCAAGACTATAAGTGTGCTATATGTAGATTAGGGACTAAAGGTAAGACAAGCCAATCCCGTTTACATATTGATCATGACCATATAACTGGCGAAGTTAGAGGCTTACTCTGTAGTAAATGTAATACAGGCTTGGGTTTATTTAATGATGATATAATTTTACTACAGAAAGCTCAGGAGTATTTAAATGATCCTTAAAGCTTTATCATTACTAGCCGCTAATTTTATATTCATAGGACTCAAGTCCTTTCAACAACGCAATGTAGCTTTTATGAATTATAAGTTAGTGTTCCCGACCAGCGCTTTGATGGGCCTAACTGAGATTTACATTATTGGGGTTATAGCTTCAGGTGTAGTTAATTCCACCTTGTCTCCTCTAGATATATGTGCTATAATCACAGGAGGAGGTTTAGGTTGTATCGCTTCGATGTATATACATCATAAATATGTTCCAAATAATAAAGGATAATCAATGGATCAATATCAGTCTTATATTTTCAAGAGCAGATATGCTAGATACCTACCGGATCAACAGCGTCGTGAGACTTGGGATGAAACAGTAGGAAGGTACATTCAGTTCTTTAGGGACAGGGAGCAGCTTAGTCCTCAGATGGCTAACAAGCTCTTTGAATCTATCCGAGACATGGAGGTAATGCCTTCGATGCGGTGCATGATGACCGCAGGTAAAGCCTTGGATAGGGATAATGTAGCAGGTTATAACTGCTCCTATCTCCCCATTGACCACCCACGCTCTTTTGATGAGCTTATGTATGTACTTATGTGTGGTACAGGTGTTGGCTACAGCGTAGAACGAGAGAATGTAAATAAATTACCGGAGGTAGCAGATGAGTTCCACGACACCGATACAACTATCGTTGTTTCCGACAGTAAAATTGGATGGGCCTCAGCTTTTAGAGAGCTTATCAGCCTCCTGTACTCTGGCAAAGTCCCTAAGTGTGACCTTACCAGAATTAGACCGGCTGGCTCAAGACTACGTACATTTGGGGGTAGAGCCTCTGGCCCAGAGCCCCTCGCAGATCTATTTAATTTCGCGGTACAGTTGTTCCGAGGAGCTGCAGGACGACAACTTACAGATCTTGAATGCCATGATCTCGCGTGTAAGATTGCAGACATCGTGGTTGTTGGAGGAGTTAGACGAAGCGCTCTCATCTCTCTTAGTAACGTCTCAAGCCACCGAATGCAAACAGCCAAGTCAGGACAATGGTGGCTCACAGATGGGCATAGAGCCCTCGCAAACAACTCAGCAGTATACTTAGGGAAGCCTGACTATGGGACATTCCTTAATGAAATGCAAAGCCTTTATGAAAGCAAGTCGGGAGAGCGTGGTATCTTTTCTCGGAAGGCTGCCAAGATCGTGGCTGATCGGAATGGTAGAAGGGTTACTGATGGTATTGATTTCGGCACTAATCCTTGTTCCGAAATTATTCTGAGGCCCTATCAGTTCTGTAATCTAACTGAGGTTGTGATTCGACCTGAAGATACCTTAGCATCTCTGAAGGCTAAAATACGTAACGCAACCGTCCTTGGTACACTACAATCAACACTTGTAGATTTCCGTTACCTGAGGAAGATCTGGAAGACTAATACTGAGGAAGAAGCATTGCTTGGTGTTAGTTTAACAGGCATAATGGATCACCCTATCCTTGGAGACCCAGACAATGAAGAGTTACCGAAGTGGCTTGAAGCGCTTAGGGATACGGCTATTGAGACTAATAGAACTTGGGCTGATAAACTCGGCGTTAATCCTTCTGCTGCCATTACTTGCGTTAAACCTAGTGGTACTGTTAGTCAGTTGGTGGACAGCAGCAGTGGTATTCATCCTCGTTTTGCTGACTATTACATACGAACCGTACGTGCCGACAAGAAAGATCCGTTGGCAAGAGCTATGGAAGAGGCTGGTTTTCCGGTGGAAACTGATGTTACAAACAATTCAAATGCCGTCTTTAGTTTCCCAATTAAAGCGCCAGATGCGACGAAAGCTCTAAGCTCTTTGGAGCAACTGAAGCTCTGGAAAGTCTACCAAGATCATTACTGTGAACACAAGCCATCTATGACTTGCTATTACGATGATGATAGTTTCTTACAGGTAGCACAGTGGGTATGGGAGAACTTCGATAGTATCTCGGGGATCTCATTCCTACCTAAGGATGACCATGTTTATGCTCAGGCCCCGTATCAGAAGATCACGAAGGCCGAGTACAAAGATTGGTTGAAGCGTGTACCCGCATCCTTTGACTGGGATATCCCCGAGGATGAGGATAATACTGAGGCTATGCAGACACTAGCTTGCGTTAGTGGTGTATGTGAGTTATGATAGGAGGCTTACTACTTTTACTTATCGTCATTATACTAATAACAAAAAACTAAGGCTTAATTATGGATCATTTCTTTTGGGGGATACGTGCCCGTCACGGGTTTAACTTCGGCATCATTGATGTAGAGTCAGTCCACGAGCCTGTGTTCCTTGACGAGACACAGGTAGAGGAGCCGGGAATCTATGACCTTAATGGTTTTAGTTTACGCTTCTTGTTCTTTGATTTAACTATAGGGGGATTGTCCTTTATCGGGGTAACCCATAGCGAAGGTGGCATGAAGGTGACAGTTGATGACTAACGAAGCAACACTCATCGGTTTCCGTCTGTTGTTTGACGAGGATGGGTACTTGATGTCAGAGACAACTGAGACGCCTATGAAGGCTTTTGAGGAATTGCCCTATGAGGACAGGCTGATGATCTCAGCGGCTGTTTCAGGGGCTAAGAGAGCAATCAATGAGGCATTACGCTACATAGATCAAGAGGTCAAAGCAATAAAATGAGAACCATTAAACACATGAGCTTGAAAGAGCTTGAGGTAGGACTGGGCTATCAGTTCTCTATAGTCTTGGATAATCCCAACAGGGTCTATAGTGTTCGCTTCAGTACAGAGAAGGATGCTCTAGAGGCTGCTGCGACCTTTAGAGCATTATCAGAGGCTATCAAGGTTGAGGATGAAATTAATCAATAAGTCCAAAGAGCAGAAGGTTTTGAGTCATCTCGATCAAGATGAACAAAGACATTCTGATTAACACCAATCCTAGTGCAACCATGCCGTGAAGCAATCTCAATCAGCTTGATGGCATCAGCACCACTAACAGCAATATCAACAGCTCTCCCAGTGGCATGGGCTCCGGGCTTAGACTTCCTAGCTTCAATAGGATGTTGAGGGCAGCGGTATCCTGAGGTTACTCGCATCGGTTTACCAAACTCCTCACGCACGGAGTCCAGCCATTCCATAAATTCGTAATCCCATTTCTCTTGGCCGCAATGCTGACAGGCCATTTCTTCGCGGGTAAAGTATTCAGCCACCTTATAACCTCTGATCCGTTACTCTACTATCTTTGAAGTGCTTTAGCCTACCAAGAATCCTATCCTGTTGGCCCCCTGAGATCTCCGGTCGCACTGAGATATTCATAGGCTGGATTTCTGTTGGGTTTGCTTCAGGGATTGTAGGGGGCTTGGGTACTTTTACAGAACCGCCTTTAGTAAATTCAGCTCTATCTTCACCATCTTGATAGAAAGGATCTTTACCTTCCTTAATACGCTTCCGGGCATGTTCTATAGCTTTCTTAACAATAGACTCAGGTATAGCTCGGGCGTTACCCTCTACTTCCATATTAGCCAGCGCTTCTACTTCTTCTGGCGTTAGGGTTGGCACCATAGTTGGTATAAACATTTCCTTACCGTCAGACTCTACACCTATAGAGACTTCCGTCATAGTCCTACCATCTATTTTATTTACAACTGGGCCTAAGTATCCTCGAGCTGACTTCTTAGATCCATCACTCCGGTACATTGAGGGGTCATCAACTTCTCCCCCTTTAGCCTTACGCAATCTAACAAGCCCGCCCATAGCCCTACCGAGTCTTGGGTCAGAGGAGTCAAAGACTGTAGCGCTTGCTGATTTAATCTGTTCAGAACTGAAAGGCAGATAACTAAGATCTGATCCTGTCATCGAAGTAGCTTCAGATGTATTGCGATAGGCAATACCATCAAAGCCTAAGTCACTCAAGTAATCCCTAAAGGCCCTGTTAGTATTATAGAGATCCATCTCGTTCTCTATAAAGGAACCAAAGCTTCTATGTTCCTCTTGAGCAAAGCCTGCTGTAACCTCCATAGGCTCATCATAGATTGCTCTAAGCTTATCCAGATCGAAGTCAACACCTGATTCCTCTAACGCATCTAATAGCGCTGAGGGTTTTGTACGCTCAGTCTTGATGTTACCAATAAACTCATCAATATAATCTACATTGACACCAAAGTCATCAAGCATATCAATGAGTTCAGGGTCATACTTACCCTTAACAGCATCATCAACATACTCCATTACCATCTCTTCAGCTTCAATGTCTTCAACCCCAGTACGCATCCAGAAGTTAGGGTTATCATCAATGCGTTCAAGAACTGTATTGGGTGTGATAGGACGAGCTGAGTCTGCTGCTTCAAGCATTTCAGAGATAATGATACGGCTATCCCAGTTACTGTAGTCCCCGTTGACCTGAAGGGGATTAGTGATCCTAAGATAGAACTGACCAATAGCTTTGCCCTCCATGATCTCAGGGAGTTCCCCTGCTTCATTGGGCATAAACTTCTCAAATTCTTTGGTCACCTCGTCAGGCTTAACACGAGCCGCTTCGGTCTCGAGAGGATCTCTGCGGTACCTAGACAGATCCTTAGCAACAATACTATTGCTTTGCTCTGGAGTCGAGGCAAAGTTAGCTGAGATTTCTCGGGGGTTCTCAAAGGCTAAGAGAGTCTCTCGGTTGAGTTCTTCTCCCATAGCGATTCGATATACTGGATCTTTAACCACTGAGTCCTTAACAAAATCTTCAGGGGAACCAAGGATAACATTCAGTTCACGCAGGTCTCTACGTGCTACAGGTCTAATAGAATCTTGGAGCCTCTGCGTAAACAGATCATCAGGCCCGAAGGTTGTAGCTGCCTCAGCAAATTCGTCCTGCCAATGCTTAGGAATAATGAGGTTCTGTAGAGTCTCAACGACCTTAGGATCAATACCTTCAGCATCAATCAGATTTCGGGTAACAGTAGGGTGACGGGGCAGTTCCGCACCATAGATTTCACCATCATCAATCTGACGCCAGTCGATAACATCCCCTTTAGTTGCATACAGGGGCCTGAGACCCTCAACATTATAGTAATGAAGGAGTTCATCAATGTTATTATCACGAGCTACTCGACGCCTGACAGGGCTCTTATCCTTAGATTGGAGCACCATATTCTCTACAACAATGTAGTCGCTAGTCGGGGTATGTCCTAGTTCCTTAATTGCAGCTTGACCCTCAGGTGAATCTACCTTAAGGATCTCATGCCAGTTACCTTCATCACGAGTACCGAGCTTCTCAATTCTCTTAGGCAGGATACCACTATTACTATTCATGAATGAGATAACAGTCCTATTCTGCTTCTCTAGTTCATCGCGGGTAACTGGATTCCCTGCAAGGCTGTTAGCTGCAGTCTTAATAGTACGTTCATCAGAACCTTCAAACCAATGTCTCCAGTTCTTATGAATGTAATCGTAAGCCTCGATTGCTCCTTTAGCGATCTGCCCCCCTTTAGACATACCCAACCGTACTGCAGGATCGTTATCGTCCAGCAGGAACCCCGATGGTTCATTGTAAGGGCGACCAGTCATAGGATTGATACGCTCATCAGGCTCGGGGATAACATTAGGTACGTTAGTAACTAAACCACCCTCAGCTTTCAATAGACGAACCTTATCCTCTTGAGCTTGAATCTCTTCTTCAGTGAGGTTATCCATATCTTCTGGATCAAAAGTGATCAAGGAGGTGGCGGCCATCTCTGCATACATTTCAAACAGACGGCTAGTAGCCTCGTCAAAGCCCTTGGAGAAATCATTAAGATCATTACGCTCAGGGCTGAAGGTCTTGTTGTAAAGATCTAGGATATCATTCTTACTTGGTTTCTCTGGCATAAAGATACCAGCATAAAGGAAACCAATATCATTCTTCTGAAGCCCTGCTTCTTGTAGCGCTTCAATAATCTGAGCATCATCTAAGAAGAACTGAGCTGCTGCAAATTGCTCATGGAGAGTTTGCTGTAACCTATATCTGTGGTATTGCCTACGCTGATACTGAGTCTCTAAGTCCTCAGGAGTATTCTCGTAGTTAATTAACATACCAGAGAGATCTCGTTCTTTTCTGGAATACTCTTTAGCAGCAAACATCAAAGAATTCTGCGGCTCAAACTTTTGGAACCTAACACCAGTAAAGTTAGTTACAAGCTCTGCACCCAGATCCCTCTTAGATCCAGTAGATTTATTTATCTTTTCGTTATAGGCATCTATTGCATCCATAACGGAATCATAAGATCCCGGAGCAAAGGAAGATAATACTTCTGAGAGTCCCAAATAGAGCCTCTCAGGTACGGGAGTGGTTTCATTGAAGTATTCTTTACCTTCAAAGTCTCTACCCTGAGGATCTAACATTGCATAACCTACACGGAGGATAGCTTCTGAAAAGATTGAAGGAGATACAAAAGGCTTGAGTGCTCTTTCCATTCCAGCTAAAGAAGCTTTAACAAGATATTCGTCTAGCTCTTTACCCTGTAATCTTCCAGAGGCTATTTCATCATAAGCCGCTAATATAGGCTCCTTGATGTAACTATAACTATCCATGAACTGGAAGTCATTAAAGAAGATATTACCATCTTCATCTCTACGATAACCACGCGGGCTATCTTTAGAATAGTCAGACTGAGTAAGGATATCAGCGGCTCGTCCTTCTTCTTCTGACCAGCCCATAGCTGTCTTAGTACCTTCAGCTACTCCATACCAAGCGCCCATAGAGCCCACATAACCAGCTAACCTTTTAAGCCCTCGCTCTCGGAGTACGGAATTGCCGGAGGTAATCTCTTTAGATGACTGGCGCAGGATATGAGTTGATGTCCTGAGTATCTCTGCAGGGAAAGCAACAAAGTTACCAAGAGGTAGCTCTCGTAATCTTTTAATCCCTTTAGGTACTCGGTCATAGTTCGGGAATGTATCTCGTACAATCTTTGCTGCCTGATCCTCAAGTACAGTTAACGACTCATCAGGGAATGCTTTCCTTAATGTATCTAATTCATTAGCATAGGCACTGATCTTAAAGAAGTCATCAGTTGCCATGTATAGGCGCTCAGGTGCTGACTGAATACCACGACTGATCCCAATCTTTTCAGCATAATTTGAGATATGATCAATAACAGATCCGGTCTTAGTATCTGCGCCCAACTGCAGAAGCTCTCGGAATTCATTAGCCCTTACGTTAGTGTTAATGATACCAAGCCTAAGCATCTTCTCGTAGGCTTCATCGAGATGAGCATCACCTTCTCTTCGGATATTATTAACAAGAATCTGAAAGTTAGCGTGTGAGCTGCCAGCAAAGGGATTAGAACCATTGGCAATACCAAACTGCATACCACCAGAGAAGTTCCTTAGGTGAGTTACATGGCTATAGACTGTCTTGGATGCTTGAGATGCGCCCTTAAGAGCTAGGAAGTTCCTGTAGAAATTCGTAGCTGGTGTATCCTCACTAAGGGTAGTGAATAATCTACCCTCAGTCTGGTCAATAGCTTTAGCCACCTCAGGTGTCGTATACATGCCGTCGAGTCTAGTATTAGTCCCTTCAATCTTTTCAGTAAAGATTCCTTTCTGGGCTTTAGTTCTCTTATTGGCTTTAAAGATATATTTATTGTTGCCTAGTTTATGGAGGTTATCGTAGAATCTGTTAGTCTCGTAGAGATCTGCTACTTTACTTACAGATGTGATAATATTCTCAGGTGCGTTCTCAATCTCACCCATGAGTTTACGAATCTCAGGAGCAATTTCACCCTTCTTCTTGAAGATGGCTTTATTAACCAGCTTAGCCTTAGTATAGTACGTCCTATTACTAGATAAGTCTTCACCCAGAATAGAGCTAACCTTAGCTTCTGCAAAGCTCAGGGCTTCTTCGGGGGTAGCTTCCGGGTTACCTTTAAGGTAACGATCCTGAAGAAAGTTAACAGCTCTTCGTCTATCAGCGGGATCAGGTTGATAGCCTGCATCTTCATACAGACGATAGGATCTACGGACATATGTGCCCATGTTCTTGGTAATAATCTCCTTGAGATCAGGAGAAACTACATTACTCTTAAGAAGCTTCTTAGACATCTCATCAATGAGACGCCTAGCGTTCTTAACTTCAACGGCTACTGCGACCGGGAGACCCTTTAAGACTTCAGGGTCTGTAAGCGCAGCATTAGCCCTGTATGCTATATCATTATCAGGGGTAACATCTACAATGTCATTAATAGCTTTGTTCAATCTGTTAGCAATATGCTCAGCCTCAGCAATAGTTGCTCTCTTAGCATACTGAGAGTCATTGAAGGCATCATGGGCCTTAGGGGTATAGTACCCCCTTGCTGTAAAGTATTCTTGCTGGTAGCGCCTCAGGCGGCTATTACGTTGACGTATGATCTGATCAACAGATTGAGGGGTTTCATGGAAGTCTACTAAGTCTTCGGGGTTCTGGAACCGGATAGTTCCACCTGAGTCTATGATAGCTTTACGCTCACCCTCAAGATAACGTACAAAGAAGTCACCCTTCTGTTCATCTGTCAGTTTCTTGAAGGGTTTACCAAACCACTCGATTGCTTTCTTAGTGGCTGCGGGGGTTTGCAGTAGACCAGCTACTGTACTACCCAGCACAATACCTTCACCTACTAGCTTTAGCCGCTTGACCATATTCTCATCGGTCTCTTCAGCAGCTAAGAACTCCAATACCTCTATCTGATAAGGCTCAGGGAGTTCCTCCATCATATTGAAGAAGTTCTCATCAGGATCAGTAAGCACCTGATCAGCAGCGAACCCCGCCAAGGTAGGTCTAGCCAACTTACCCATAAGGTTAGCAGCTTGTCTTGGATCACCACCCATCATCTGAGCAGCCATGACATAACTACCCAAGGTACCAACAGTTCCAGTAACAGTTTCAGTAGGCTTAAGTTTACCGCGCTCATCCAAGACGCTTTGTGGATCAATCCCCACAGCCTTAGATAAACTTTTAGTTACTTCGTTGATTGCCCACTCAGATCTACCAGAGAGATCTTCATCAGAGAAATAATCAACAATGTCTGTAACTAAACGAGCTGATCCGCGGCCAGAGCTTAGACCTACTTTCCATAAATCTAATGGGCCTTGCTCTAGTTCATTAGAGATAAAGTCAGTAACAGTATCTTTCTTCTGGCCCAGAGCCTCGTTAAAGTTCTTAGAGTCCTTAGGCCCATACTTTTCTTGAAGCATTGAGGTAGCGTCTTTAGACTCAAAAGACTCAGGCATCTTAGTTGGACGAAGATCTTCAGAGATATTTAAAGTATTAAATACTTCTTCATCTGTAACATCATCACCAATGTTAGTGATAACACGCCCATCTGTAAGCTGGATTGATCGTGGCATTAAGGATTAAACTCAGAGTAATCTATAATTTCTGGGGGCTCGGTCGGTACGTCCTTGACTTGCTTGAATGCTTGTGATATAATATTAAACTCTTTAATGAGTTCCTCATATCTAGCCATTTTCAGCTCTGGATCTTTAATAGACTGAGCATCAACAATCAGATTAGAGATAGTATTTAATGATTCAGCCAACCCAGCAACGTATGCAATTTCCTTCTGTTCCAAGGTAGGATCACGGAGACGCGCTGCTTCTCGCATGTAGTTTGCGAAAAGCTCAGATGCAGTAGCGTACTGCTCCATGTTTTTAATATTAGTAGTAAAGATACCCTGATCTAATGTTTGTTGCTGGAACATGGCGAACTGTTCAGGAGGCAATAGCTCTTTAGCATCTTTAACGAAATCAAAGTTAGCTACTGCCACTTTAACACGCTCGGCTTCGCCTTCATCAGTATCAGCGGTAAGGTTTGTTAAAGGAATAAATTCTACGTTCCGTTCATCCTGTAATTCAACTTCATTACCGTCTTCATCTTTTTCGGTAACGAACTTAGCTACCATTACTCCACCAGCTTCTGCACTAAAGCTTGTGCGGATATCGGTACTCTTAATAGGTTTGGTAGTCTCTTTATCAGGGAACAATGTAGGGTCATTAGCATATGCATAAGAGCCTGCAAGGTCATTAGTTTTCCTGAAAGCTTCTTCAAGGGCTGTCATCCGACTGGCTTCTAGCCCTTGAGCCCTAATAGACTCATAGGCTTCTTGATCAATCTCCCTTTGAGATTTACCTTTAAAGAAATTAGTTGTACCCTTGATAGCAAAATCCATAAGATTTGTAGGTCTAGTGTTCTTAGATTGGATTCCTGCACTAAACTCTTCAAAGGTTCCGAGAGATCTTGCTTGCTCTAGGGATTGGTAGTGTGCCGCTGCCTGCTTTATTCCCATATCACGGGATAACTTATTCACATAGGTATTGTAAGCATCGGGATCATACAGTTCCTCTTTACGAGCATCTGACATCCCCTGAATAACAATCGGTTTATTCTGTTCCGCAAAGTATTCTTCGGCAGACTTCTGAGACTTCTCAATATCTAGTTGGCGCTGCTTTGCTGTCTCTGCATTTGCTACTGCCTGCCTGTATCTTACCTTAGCACCCATCACTGCTTCGTTATTAGCGAACTGGTCTGCCTTCCCCTTAAAGAAAGAATTAGCAACTCCCATACCAAACTGCAAGGCAAAAGCTTTGAGCAGCTTCTTCTCAAGATCATCATCGTCTGATCCTTTACGTGCTCCAGCTAAGAGGCTTTCACCAACTGGAGTAATATCCCATCTCTTAGGGGCCATCAGGCTTCTCCATCAGGCTTGGTGCCTGCTCAATAGTCTCTTGTACTTCAGGGGGTAACACACCCTCTTTCATTCCTGTAGGGGCTTTAGATTTAATCATAGCCTCTGCTGTAGGAGTCTGAGGCTGTTCTTCTTCATCCTCATCATTGTCGATAACATAGTCCTCAATACCTGCTCGTTCGGCCAGAGCCATAACAATGTATGCAGTGGGCTCTGCAAGTAACATCATCAGGTCAGGATTCCATTTACCACTACGGAAACCAGCATACAGAATATTGGAAGTGATATCCATGACAGGTGTGCCATTTGCTACGGCATTCATCACCACCTCATATGTGTCTTCTTCCATGAGCTTTGTAGCAATTTCTTGTTGGGCCTGCTTCAGGTTAGTGAACTTCGGCGGCTTCTCAAAGGGATAAGGATTCTCTGGATTATTTGTGAGGCTCTGTCCCGGCACAGGTCTTTGCATAGACCCTGCTACTTGCATGATCTCGGGATCAATAGGCTCGTGTGGTGCTCTAGGCATTACGCAGTACTCCCGTGGGCTTCAAGGCTGCAAAGGTATTGAGATAGGTATTGCTTGCTCCGGGCTCTAACGCCAGTGAGAAGTCAATAACATTGCTCGGCATAGCGCCATAGTTCATACCCTGACGCTGGGTGGCCTGCTCTGCTTGTTGCATGGGAACATAAGCAGCCCCAAGGTTCTGTGAAGGCGGCTTAGGCCCTGATCCTGCAAAGGCTTGTTGAAGCGGTGCCTTGATCGTAGTATCAATAACAGTCTCTGCTACATTCTCGGGGCTGAAAGTTTCAACAGCTCTTTGTTTAGTCTGATCCCAAGCATCGCCAAGATAATCTTGGACTGAGAATCCACTAGAGTATTCATCATGGATAGACTGACTAACCTCGGGGATAATCTTATCGAGGTTAGGCTTGTATGTTGGCTCATTCAATGTGAGCTTCAGGGGATCATAAGATTCTAAGGGCGCATCAGAGACTTTGGGGATCTCAGGTGTGTCCCCAGCCATAGATACTTTACCCTTAGGCTCAGGTTTGCTCATAAGGCTCTCGGGCTCTTGGATCTGCCTCTGCTCTACTTGGGCTTGGAAGTTGTTCTGGTCTGTACGAGTCATAGTGCTAGGATTACCTCCCTCTACAACTTCCATCTTACCTGCCTCTTCAGGCTTGAGATCTGCCTTAGCTCTCTCAGCGCCTTCGGGAGTCAATGCAGCCTCTTTAGGAATCAGGCTCTTAGCATAATCCACATTGGACATCTTCCAAGGATCAAAAGTCTGTGAAGCGTTCTTCAGAACACCGTCCTTCCAATCTTTGAAGGCATCGGCCAAGGTACCATCAGGAACACCTTTAAGTGGGATACCAGCTTTCTTGAGCATAGTCCCACCAACCTTCTTGAAGAAAGATGTGATACCCTCTGTAACTGTACTAAACATATTCTTGGCTGTGCTAGCGAACTTACCAGCCGTTGCCATAATATGCCCTACGCCTTTACCTAGCGCCCCCATCGACCCCGATAACAAACTATTCGTGGCTCCGCCTAAGAGCCCTCCTAAGCCCGGAAGGATAAACATCAGGCCAATCTGACCCAGAATACCTGCGCCTCCAATAGCTTTGAAGACTTTCTTGATACCTTTACCGATCTTCTTGAAGGCTTTCTTAATGCCTCTTCCGATTTTCTTAAATAGCCCCACTTAGTCCTCTCCTCCGAATGATGCACTTAGCTGCTGGATAATCTGAGTGACTTCACCAATACGGTTACTTGTATACTTTTCATGTCCGATAGCTGTAGCATACAACTGGGCAATCTGATTCTGATAGTTAGCCCAGTTCTGTTGCTCAAAGGATGCTTCATCCCTGAGCTGCTGCCAGATAGTATCAAGGGCACCCTTCTCGAGATTAAACGCATTCAGTGCATTCTGTTGGTTAATAGCATTCTGTGCTGCAGTGTCGGCTGTATTAGCTTGACGCCTCCAGTTAATATTGCTTTGCTCGATAGCTTGAGCATTCGCTGCGTTCCACTGAGAGACTTGGAAGTCTTTCTCGGCATTGAACTGCTCGATCTGATTCTCAAGCTGAGCATTGAACTGAGCAAGCTGCACAAGGTTATTAGATTCCTGTGCGGCTGCAGCATTAGCTTGAGTAGCGTTGAACTGCTCCATAGCGTTAGCTTGAGCAGCATTCTGTAAGTTAACTTGGTTCCCAAGGTTAGCCATAAAGGTAGCTACTTGGTTCTCTGAAGCAGCGTTGAATTGCCTAGCAGCGTTCTGTGCTGATTGATTACTTAACAGCCTTTGAGTTTCTGCCTGCTGATTAAGAACATTAGCCTGTTGTTCATTGTTCAGGTTAGTCATGTCCATGGCTAGGAAGTTCTTAGCGTTCTCAATAGAGGCCCTAGTAATCATGTCAGCATTAGCAAGGTCTTGCTGTGCCAGTAATGTAGCTTCTTGAAGGACTGCTTGCTGCCTGTTATTAAGATTCTGTAGGCTGGCTGTTTGCATCCATTGGCTATTGGCTAACTCCACCTGCTGCTTGTTAGTAAAGTTTGCCATATCCATGCCAGCTTGAGTAGTGGCATTATAGATGGCGGCTTGCTGCTTAGCATTAAGATTAGCAACACCCATTTCTTGAGCAAGCTTAGCGTTCAAGGCTTGGAGTTCTGCAGTAGCTTGGAACTGAGTAACAGCACCCTGCTGCGAGAGCTGGGCCTCAAGCATCGAAGCCTGCTGTCTGTTGCTTAAGTTAAGATTAGCCCTTTCCTTTAAGGCTTGAGCATTGCCCTGAGCAATAGGTAGTGCTGCTGAGACGATTGCAGAGAATAGAGCATTGCGCCCTACTGAAGATGCGGTCATGCCCCTTTGTGCAAGGTTGGCTTCGACCGCTTCCAAGGCAGGGAGTGCCCACGCAGGGGTCTTACCTTCTTCCATACCCTCCAACAGGCTATTCATCTGAGTAGATACCAAAGCCTCTTCGGGCAACTCGGCTACCTCGGCTTGCACCGTAGGTGACATGAGGTCTATGTCTTCCAGTCTTGGTAGACCTCCGGTATCTACTGAGGCAGCTTCACCCTTCGCAGCTTCCGCGAATGCTCCAGAGGATAGAGCACCCTCAATGGTCATTGCCTTACCCTCGGCAATTTCTTCCGGGGATATGGTCTCACCATCTAGGGCTGGGTTAAACGTGCCTTGGCCTGCGTCAACCATCTTCGATACAGCCCCCGACGCAGCATCCATGACGGCAGCATTGTCGATAGTAGCGGCTTGCATCTTAGCAGCATCTAGTGCAGTGGGGCCAGCAGCATCCGTAACAGTACCTGTAGTTACTGGAATACCTGTGTCGGCCTCAGCTTTAATAGGCCCTATATCTTCTGGGGCCTGAATCTGTTGAATGTCCTCAGAGCTTGTGATACCAGCCCCTACAGGGATTTGAGCCGCTGTAGCGCGTGTAGCCCCTGATGTATGTGCTTTTCCTGTGGCAATATCATTAAGGAGTTCTTGCCGAGTGTCTTTGGGCTCTTCGGGGTCTACGGGTGTGGGGATGGAAATGGGTGGATCAGCGATAGGGTTTTTACCGGGGATCTTAATGCCTCCAGTATTATTACCACCACCTCCGTCGAGTCGGATCTGCTGTCCGGGCATGGCATTAGTAACAGCCGAACCAGCAGCTATCTCTTGGGCATAACGAGCCTGCCGAGCATCTTCAGCATTAATTTCACTACGACCTTGGTTAGGGAGATTCTTACGCCCTGAGCCGCCAGCGGCGCTCTGTACAATACCCCCGCCCTGATACGCCTTTCGGCCTTTTCTTTGCTTACTTTTCGGCATACCTATATTATACCCTATTCGTTGTTATTTGTCAAGTGCTTATTGCTCTGAATGCCCTTGATCGTCTTGACAGTCTTACTTGCTAACGGGACACCAGCGCCCACACTAAAGACTGCAATAAGTAGATATTGGTACCAGTCAGGAGCTAGCCCCAAAGCCTTAAAGCCATCATTAACAATCCATGCAGCTCCCGGAATAAAACATAGGATAGCTGGGATAGAGACAACAATCGTAATGTACTCATCCTTCCATGAGGTACTAAGATCCTCAGTTCTTTTCATGTCTGCAAGGAACTCAGCAGCTTCGGCGTCTTGAATACCTTGAAGCGTCTTCATGTGACGAGCTTCTTCTAGCTCTTTCTTCTTAAGCCTGCGATCCCCTATACCGTTGATTACGTCGGCTACGGGGGCTACAAGCAGTTTGAGCCATTCCATTATTCTTGTTCTGCTACTATTTCAAGTCTTGTAACACGATCTTCAAGCTGTTCGTGCTTATCAGCATCTCGTTGCTGTAGCTTAGAAAGATCCTCAATATTCTTTGAGATTCTGTTTAGAGTCGCAGTATAATTAGCTTTGTCCTGTGCAGCCTGTAATTCTGTCTGGGCTGTTTGAAGCTCAATAGTTCTAATGCGCTTTTCATGCTCTGAGATATCCTCACTAAAAGTATAGGCTGCTCCCATTAAGAGACTAAACAACCCACCTATGACTAGCATGACAGGTACGCTGACCTTATCAAGACTTACGTGTTCTACACGATCACTCATTCAGGTTCCATCCGTGTGTTTGGGGCCGTAGACTACATGCTCTAACTCATGCTCTAAGACCGATTTAACTGCATCGTCTGTGGATTTACCCACATAGATGTGTATAACATTGCTACCTACTCCCAACGCACATCCGTGGGCGTCGTGGTCACAGTGTTTCATAAGCTCACTGCCATCAACTACATTATAGAAGATAACAGCAGAGTCCTGTAGCTCAAAGCTCTGAGTCTTTGAGACTGTAGTTGTATGAGGGACTACTCTAGCATCACAACTAACTAAACTAAAGCAGATGGCTGCTATCGTAGCCGCCCGGAATAGCAAAGTACTTACTCCGTGGGACATGTACTCCCTCCTCGTCTACTGTGTAAGCTAGATAGATTGAATCATACAGCGCCTTCAGTTCAGGATCACCGGGGACTTCTTCAAGCACAGGGATCTGCACTGTGTAACTAGACTCAGGGATCACTACGTCTTGGTAATACCCCGGTGTTTCTTCAATATAGACTGGTAATCCAGACTCATCAAGTTCTCCTGAATCGACCATGACTGGACTGATCCATTCTTGAGCGTTGCCGTAAGTAGGTACTTGCTCATATCCAATGACTTCGTCTGTTGTTTCATAATAATCCAACTCCATGACAGGCGTTTCGATTGTCTCTACAACCTCGCCGTCCTCACCGTAGACGTAGGAAGTCTTAACTACAGGGACGATCAGAGGTTCTGGTAGTTCATTCCCGTCCTCGTCGTGAGTGCGAGTGACAGTTTTTTGCTTCTCGTGTCTCACCACTTTGTAGATAGGATCGCCATCTGTATAGCCCACAACCACTTGAGGCGTGTACGCAGGGACGGTTACAACTTCCTCTGTCCACTGTAGCTCGCCATCAATCTCTACTTGCTTCTTGTAGCCGTGGATTTCTTCAAGGGAAGTGACCGTCACAAAGGGCAGTTCAGCCAAGCCCTCAAGCTCGTCAATCGAGGTAATGACGATCATGGATTTAGTACCATCTGGCGAGTATTGAACATGCTTACCAGAGCGTCCGTCGATCTTGCCTCTGTAGGGTGATTCCTCGCCTACGAGTCCAGTGGCCCTGAGAGCGTCCATGTCGTGACAGATGGAAATAATCATAGCGTTGCCACCTGCGAGTCATTGAGCCGCTTGTTGAATATTTTTACGTTGCGGATTGTGCCGCTTGTGTGTGATGCGCTGACCTGATCCATCCCTATCCTGATAGTTGTCGGAACAATACCAGCTGTACCACTTACGTCAGTCCCCGCCGATACTCCTTCCTGATATAGCTCAAAGTCATTCGCAGCAACAGTTCCGGCTAGGTTCGACGTTACTCCAACAATCAGTGTGCCATTGCCAGAATCTACAGATGCTTGTGTTGCGCCACCATCTACAGCTAAAAGCCTCGGCGTACCCGTTGGGTAAAGAATCTGCACCCTCTCGTTAGCAGTACCATCATCAATAGAGATCACCCTTGCCCCACTCAAGGTTAGGGTGTGCGGGGTGTGTTCCGCACTCACCGTCATCGGGAAGCTATCAGCATTCCCCACTGCGCTATAGGTCAGAACATCAGCATTGCGGGTGGCGCTGCTGGATGTGGTGGGGATGTAGGTGGTGGGGAAGGAGCCGGACTCAAGCTGGCCTCCCCAGTAGAGAACCGATGATGTTCCATCGCGGTCAACCGTAATGTCATTGTCACCGTCTGCCACTAAGACCCCGACCTGCCCCG
>Ga0208644_1001193_pt1 | contig 22213 bp, 27 predicted proteins | sample VirMetDEL_Nov_18_FD_184517 | JGI IMG/M metagenome (GOLD analysis project Ga0208644, IMG submission 184517) | Aqueous microbial communities from the Delaware River and Bay under freshwater to marine salinity gradient to study organic matter... | ecosystem: Environmental > Aquatic > Marine >...
ATTCGTAATCATCACGTCTTCTAATGCTAAAGAAATCACAGCTCTCCATATTTTTATTTCAGGATCGGGTGTGCGTTCCACTAATTTTTCAGCAATATTTAGACCCATGATCTTTAAAATGTTGTTCGATAAACTCATTTAGTAGCTCCATAAAAGCCACCATTGTTTATTTTGAATTAAAAGTCAAGAGGATAAAGGGGTGGTTCCACGCTAGCTTCCCCACCCCCAAAAGGAGTTGATTTTAGAAAAAAATATCAACCTTTAGGTTTTAAACTAATTACATTTCCATGTAAAGTCTTATTATATTTGTTCTTTTTGTGTTGTTTTTTAATGTTTATTGCAAGATTAATGAACTCAAAACCACCAGAAGACATACCGAATTGATGTCCTACAAACAGTAAAGACATTACTGAAGTCACTTTAGAATATTCTTCTGGAGTTAATTTTTCAGCTAAAGTTTCTAATGCTTTCTCTAACTGTGTCTTATCTGTTCGCTTACCCATATTTTTTCTCCAGTTTTTTATCGATTAATCTATCTAACATTTTCTTTTTACGATCTCGTAAATATCTTTTCTTAACATATTCTACTAACTGATTCGCTTTTTTATATTGCCCATATCGAGTAAAACAATCTTTCCAGGTAGGTCTTACTTTACTTCGATTAAAACAAAACGCATCTCTTTGAGAAGTAGACTCTAATCTTGCTTCAATACCTTTTCGTTCATTTGGATACATAACGTATGGCATATTAAAATAAGTTTCTCTAATCTCTGCATGAACATTTGCACGATCTAACCATTTAGCAAATCGTTTTATATTTTGTATTTTTAAAAATTTTTTAATCATAGTCCTCTCCAGTTTCCTTGTTTCAATGCTTTTTGTCTTCTTTTTTTATTTCTATATTGTGAATAACAAGGCATTTTTTTAATTACTTCATCATTAATGTAAGTAAACCAAGACATGTTTTTAAAAAAAGTTTCGTAAACAGAAATAAAATCTCTTATTTGATTATAAGATAATGGGTAAGGTGCAGAATTTTGTCCATTAGCATTTACTGGAGGTTCATATTTTTTAATCCATCGTTTTTCAAAATGTTGTCTAATTCTAAAATCTTCATCTTTAATTTGCATAATTCTAAAATAATTAAAAATGGGGCCAATACCTTTTTTACTTTTACCTCCTGCATAAGCTTTAAAATAATGATCCGATATTCTAGATAAAGGTAATAAACTTTCTCCAATATAAACTAATTTATATTCTGAATCGAATAAAAAATATAACCCAGGATAATTATCTTTTATAAAATTAACTTGGGTTACACTTTCCGAAAACGTTCGTAATTTATTTTTATTTAGAACCATTTTTTTTTAGTAATTGAGCTATATATTTTTCTGCAGGAACTCCTTTTTTCTTTGCTTGGAATTCTGCATAATCTTTTACTAATTTAGAAATCATTCTTGCAGGGTTCCGTTCTTTTTCATTACATAAAGCAGTAAGCAATATGTGTGTTTCTTTTTTTACTGCTACTGATTTCCATTTATCTATATCCATGTTTTTTACACTCCTCTTTACATTGTTGTTTTGTTAAAATATTTTTATTTAAAATTACATTATAGACTTGTTCAAAGTATGGATTGTTGTCTCCCATACTCCAACCTTTACGTTTACTTAATCGAGTGATTGCAGCTAATCGCAAATCCTTCCAATCTTTTTTTGTACCATCTTTCCAGTATAAACTCATATTGAAACTCCTAACATAAAAGCAATTAATGTAGCTATTAAACCTATAAATAATTTAGGAAAAAATAGAATGAATAAAACTATCAATCCTAGTGTAATTGAATTACCCACCATGATGTATCCTCTTCAGTTCTATATGGTCTTCATGAACATCTTTTCTAGAAGTTAATTCATCTATAATTAAATGTTCAGATAAACTCCAGTTGATCGGGTAACTAAAGTTACCAGAACTACCCACTTTTATTTTCATTAATCTGTCTCTTGCATCCATCCAAGTTTGATCGCCTGGATTTATAGGTCTGCCATCAGCAGTTGTAGAGTACAATTTAGACAGTATTTCATCAGCTTCTTTAATAAAATTAAAAAGCATTACACTCTTACTTTGCATAACTTGTTCCTGTATAATTGTTAATATTATAATTAATATTTATCTTATCTATATATATGATAAATAAGACAGGTCAAGAGGAAATGAAATTTATTTTAATCATTCAAATTTGTAGTGCAATCGCAGGAGCTTGTTCCCCACCTGTGGCATCAGATCCTATTTATAATTCTTTTAAAGAATGTGGGATTTTTGGTTATGAAATTAGTGCAAAATATTTAAAAGAAATGACTGATGAAAAAGTAAATTCAGAACAAATTTATACAAAATTTTGGTGTAAATCTATTGAGTCTACATAAAATCCTTATTTTTCAATACTTTTAACACCTCTTGACATTCTTGAAATAGTTGCAAAACAGTACGTTTTTTGATAAGATTATCTCATGAAACTTTATCGTATCCAAGCTAACTATAAAAATGTTTATTTGGATGAAACAGTAGAAGCTGAGAACGATAGAGCTGCTCTAGAATCTTTTAGTGCGAGTTATGATGCTGGGCAGTTAACCGAAAAGGAAGGACCAGGATTTCATGATCCTAACTTTCTTTTAATAACCTTTGAGGAGGTTGGTGAAGATGTTACAAAAGTTAATATCGGAGAAACTTCAGCTGGAGTCAAAATGGGCACAGCAAGCGTTGGAACAGGGTAGAGTTACAACTGACATGAAGTGGATAGACATAAAGATCAAAGAACTTAGAAATAAGATTAATGATCAGAGTGTAGAAGATGCAAGAAAAGGTCTTCTAGACATAGCTAGTTAGAAATAACACTAGCTTTTTTATTTTTTTCGTTATATATCCCAGGCTATTCATGTCTCAATCTAAAAGTAAAATCAATAAAACATCAAATATTGTAGATGAAACAATTTATATTTTTGATTATAAAAATTATTGGATTGAAGATACAACTCAGGGACATTTAATAAAAATTTGTCATGGACATAACGATCGTGTTTTAGAAATTGATTGTAGATGGAAAAACAGAAAAAGAGATATTACAAAAAGGGTAATTAATGTCAGTAAAAAAGAAACCAAGAAAAAAAAATAAAACACCTTCTGAATCTTTTATTCAAATAGCTCAACTAGCTTTTTTGATTGAAAAAGATAAACCTCAATACAAAGGTAAAGAACATCATTTAATGGAAGATATGATGAATAATCTTCTTAATTTTTTTAGACAACAAAATCCTAAAGCTTATGATATGTTAAGATTTTTAGTTTTAGAAAAACTAGATGAGCAATGGACTTTTGATATAATAGGAAAGAAACCTAATTAATCTATATTACCTGTCATTGGTACTTCACTAAATTTATACCAATGTATTTTACCATTTACATGTTGTCTAACTTTATCTTCACAATTATCACATATAAATATATTTTCTTTTTTTGTAGGAATGAATGTAGTGTGAGCAAAACAATGAGGACATTTTCCTAATCCTAATTCTGTTATTTTTAAAACCATTATGTAGCTTCTCCCCAATTATCTCCTAATGCAATATCTACTTTGCTAGGTACTTTTAAAGGTATGTCGTCTAAACAATGTTCCATTTTATTTACTATTTCTTGTTTATCTTTTTCACTGCTTATATTAAAACACAATTCATCATGTATTTGTAGTAGTGGCCGGTGGCCAGTGTTGTAACAATCTATCATCGCTTGTTTAGTCTGATCTGCTGCGGATCCTTGGATTAATCTATTTAGAGCTTTATAAGTCATCGCTCGTTTAATCATACCTCTATCATATTTAGATTCAGCTTCTTCTCTAGTCATAGATTTATGAATACCGAATGTTTTAGGTTCCCAACGATCAAATCTACAATGTCTTCCTTTAATAGTAACTACACAACCTTTTTTATCAGCTGTAGACATACATCTATTCGATAACATCTTAACAAAAGGAACTCTTTCATTATAAGCATTTAAAATAGCATTTGCTTGATTTATATTAATACCTAATTCTAAGGCTAATTTGTTCTTACCCATACCATAAAACATACCTAAATTGATTGTTTTAGCTTGAGATCTAGGAATATCAGCCATTTCTGCTACAACTTGGTGAAAGTCTGCATTGTCGTCATTATAGGCTTTTATTAGCTCATAGGAGCCCTCAAAACCGTCATCAACAGAAGATGCGTAGTGTACCACCAGTCTAGGCTCCTGTTGGCTATAATCGAAACTTCCCCATTGTTTACCTTCATCTGGTAAGAATAAAGATCTAATTTGCTTACCAAACTCCTTATTTCTAGCAGGGATTTGCTGTAAGTTAGGGTTAGACATACTTAATCTACCAGTTGCTGTGCCTCCAGAATCAGATTTTAATTGATTTATCTCTGCATGAATACGACCTTTATGTTCGTATCTTAATATAGAATCTATAAAGGTAGAGTGAAATTTATTCATCTCTCTGGTTTCTCTAATTAATTTAGCAATTGGATGAGGACAATTATGTAACCAATTCGTTGTAAATGATGGTGCTTGAGTTTTAGCAGTTCTTTCATAAGGAACCTTTAATGCATCAAAAGCTTTTGCAACACTAGCTGCAGCCCATATCTCTACATCTATGTTAGTAAGTTTTTTAATCTCTGCTAATTTTTTATTTTCTTCTTTTATAAAATCTTTTTTTAATTGAGATGCTTTATCTAAATCTACTCGAATACCATGCTCACGCATTTCTATTAAGATAGGCAACAACTCTGTTTCTAAATTAAATATACTAGTTAAATTTTGTTGTTGTATTTCTGTTTTAAAACGATTCCAAAGTTTAAGAGTTAGTTCAGCATCTTGCTCTGCATATTGACCCACATATCCTGCAGGAAGTCTCCACATATCTTGTTTAGCATCTAAACCCCACTCCTCTGCTTTTTCTTTTAGTTGTGCTTCTGATTTAATTTCTCCTAAATAATCAAATGCTAGTGCATTTAAAGAATAACTAAAACGATCTTCATTAATTAGTGCACCTGCAATCATGGTATCATAAATCTTACCATTAGTTTTTATTCCTAATGATCGAGTCCAACCAATATCGTAAGATGCATTGTGACAAACTTTATCTACATTGTTTTCCATTAACTGTTTGTACCATTTCAAAGTCATATTCTTATCCATGTTACCACCAGCTTCATGTCCGATAGGAAAGTATCCTTTAAAACCATCTGCAGCTACAGCAATACCTACAATCTCTCCATCTTTCGTAGCCCAACCTGGACCTTTAGTTTTAATGTTAGGATCTCTTGTTTCTAAATCAACTGCGATGATAGATCTATCTGATAGATCTGGGTAGCTTTCGGGTTTCTTCCAATCCGATTCTGTCTGATTGAACACTAGTTCTGTTGTCATATATATTATATTTTATGCAGTAACATTTTCCACAGTAATACTTTTTATATTCAATTACAACTGCTAATTTGTTTTCACAGATTTGACAATTACTTTTTTTTGTCATCCTTTAATTTAAGCTTTTCTAATTCACAGTAATGAATTATTTTTTCTAAATCTTGTATACCACCTTTACGCAGATATCTACAAACATATTTAATAACATTACCTTGAAAAAAAGATAAATTGTTTTTTGAAATAAACTCATAAGGTTGTATCTCAAACTTACAATAATGATTCCCGCCTACCTGAGTGTATTGTGGAAACGCTTTATTCATTGCTTCCTGATTTGACATTTATATTCCTCCTGTTGAAATTAGATGCAAGACGCCCCAAAGGAAAAAAATATGTATGATTAGTTGAGAGGATATGAAGGGATGTTTTAGAACGTGTAACACCAGTATACCAAACCCTCGCTTCAGCCATCTTGTCTTTGATGTTTTTGGTTGAAAAATTAGATGGCCAATTAGCTTTTTCATATATTAGTACGTTATCCGCTTCCCCACCTTTTACAGAGTGGATTGTATCAATGATTATTTTTGCTTTATCATTAAATTGAATGTTTCTTTTTAACATACTTTCAAAATAATCCAAGTCCCTAGCAGTAAATTTTCTGTTTAAAACTTTCCACCACTCCTTCTCCTCAGTTTCTAAACCACAGTTTTCCTTTAAAAAGTTTAAATCTAATGGTTGATTTGGATGGATCTCTGACCAGGCTTTATTGTCGGTCTTTCTCCATCCTTTTTTAATTTGTTCAATAAAATCATATAGAATACCTACTTGTTCTTTAGTTATAGACTCACCTTTTTGTAAAGCAAGCCAATAATTTATGGCATTCCATTTGTTGATATTGAATGATTTATTTCCTCGCATATCTTGGAAGTATAAGCCTCGCTGTCTGGCAGCTTCTTTAAGCTCATCTACATTATCTCCAACTCTGCCTAATACAAACCAGGTTCCTTCTAATTCATCAAAAGGAATCTCGTTAAATCTGCTGTAAGTTCTTATAAAACCTTCAGCTTTATTAGTTGAGGTAAATTCTTTTGCCTGTCTTTCAGGTATAAACTTTAATATTTCTTTAGAAAAATTTAAAATAGTTTCATTTAATCTATATGATTTATTTAAAATAAATATTTTTCCTGGAAAATCTAAAAAACTTCTAACTCTAGCTCCGTTCCATTCATAAATAGCTTGATCATCATCTCCTGCAAGGTAAACTCTCTTTGCCTGGAGAGCTACCTTATCTACAAACTTCCATTGTAAAGGAGTTAGATCTTGAGCTTCATCGACTATAAATACTTTATAAGATTGTGGATTAACTTCTTCTACATATTTCTCTACCATGTCAGTAAAATCCATTTTGTTATCTTGTTTAAATTTTATGTAATTTCTAATTATATCTGTAAATTGTTGTAGTCTAACTTTTTTAATTGGTTCTGCTTTATATAACTGAATAGGATCCACCAACATGTTTCTAGCTTTATCATAAACTCTTAGTGACCAGTTATTAAATACTTTTTGATTTGCATCTTCTTCACTAAAGTTTGCACTAATCGTTCCCCAATCTGTATGGAACTTCAACATATCTACTCTTGGATCTAATACTGGAGTAGAAGACAATTCTTTTTTACAAAAGGAATGAATAGTTCTAAAGTTATTAAAATCATCCTCATCATATTGTTTAAATTTTTTTAAAACTCTATCTACAGCTTCATCAATAGCTTTATTAGTAAAAGATACATAAACCATTTCATGAGGTAACACGCCTAATCTTAAATGCTTTTCTACAATTTTAATTAATCTAGTAGTCTTTCCTGTACCTGGAGGACCGAAGATCTTAAAAGTTTTATTGTGAATCTGGGTCAAATGGTGCAGATTGTGTTTTGAAACTGACATTACGTTCCTTAATGTTTTCTTTTTTAGGTTTAGGTATTCTCCACAATCTAGCTTTGTAATCTTTGTGTTGTCTTATGTATTCAGCTCCATTGTCGATTAGTAATTCTTTTACTTCAGATGGTTTCATATTATTCCCATCTTTCTTTAAAAACTTTTTAAATACTTCTGCTCTAAAAAATAAATAACCCTCTTCTTCAAATACATAATCAGTTTGTGTTTGAGATATATCATCAGCTAATTGACTATCATCTATAAAGTTTCTAAATAGATATTCAAATTCATCTTTATCATCATCAGTAAAGTCATAACCTTCTACATCAGTTTGTATTGATTTAAGATAGTTTAACCAAGATCCAAAATCTTCTTGTTTCATAGTTTTCCATACAATATCTGCATCAAATAATTCTGTTTTTAATAATTGTTGTTGACATAACTGTTGACCTGTAAGTCTTATAGGTTTTTTATCTATAGTTAAAATATACTTAGGTGGTTTAGTGCTTATCTTTTGAAATGAATCTACATTAAAAGTATAATTCTTTTTACCTATACCTAGTTTTCTTTTTACACATGCAGCTTGATCGCAATACTTCTTAGCTATTGGAGAAGAACATCTATAATTATAATCTTTGTCGCCACTTAAACTTTTAATAACAGTTGCTTTAAGTTCTTTAGGTTCAATCATATTACTGCCCCAAGATTTATTGACCTCACCTAATCCATCTTCCCAAGCACCATCCTTACCATGTTTTCTAATCATGCAGACACCCACATTAAACAATGCTTCGTTTCTGCCTTCTCCTGGTTGTACAGGGTTTTTTACAAAGTTTTGTACACAAGGAGGATAATCTTTAAACTCTTCATCCTCATCATTTAATTCTTCTATTTTAATTTTATAAAAATCTTCTGGTTTAACTAAATAAGGTTTAACAGCTTTCTCTAAATCCTGTATTGGTATCGAGTGGCCGTTGTCATCTATTGCATGACGTGTTGTTAAGTGTGCGTTCTGATACGGTAAGTTTAACCAGTTACCTATGGTTCCTAATTCAACATTGATAGTTCTTTGTTTAGGAAATATTTCACAATCAGCTAAACCTAATCGACTAGCTAACTGACTTAGTTTATCAATCATATCAGTGGCAGGAACCACACCATGAATATGTAAAAATATATGAAGTCCACCAGATTTAGATCTGTATGGAAACAAAGGTAGTTTTAAATCTCTAATTTTTTTAATTACATTAAGTGGATTAAATCCTTCGTATTCATCGACATCGATACAACCCCACTTACAGTTGTTATCTTTCATAATAGGTACAATACCTAAAGACAATTCTCCTTTAAGATGTTTGGCAAATAATTCTAAAGTGACATCAGCTTTCTTAGTAAGTGCTCTACCTTCTGCCTTACCATCTTCCCTATGAGCTCCGGAGAGCTCATAGGTACCATATGCTGACGTTAAGCCACCAAAAAGTTTACTAAAAAATTCTAGCGAACTCATTAAAATGGTGCTGTGCCAGTTTCTTGTTGTTGTTCTTCAGAAAGGTTTACTTTCGCATTACCTTTTTTACAAGTCTCATAGAATGACATTGCTGCATCCATAAGAGTTTGATTAGGTATATCTTTTGCGTGTTCAACTTCCCAACCAAACCAAGATCCTAGATTGTTTTTCTCTAGTACAGTTCTTAGTTTATAGATCTGAGACCAGGTAGGTGGTTGAAAAAAACCGTTCTTACCTTTTCTTCTTTGAGAAAGCATCATAGAATTCCACTTCTTAGACTTTTTAGCCTGAGTAGCTTTCATTACTATGACCGCAGTTTCAGATGGTTGGTCATTCTCGTCTACTATCATCACATAGTGATAATGAGTAGGTTCGATATAATTACCATTTGGCAATCTATCTTTACGATCATCACCCCTAGTTGTCTTAGACATAATATCCGAATCTGCAGGATATGAGTTAACAGGTGCTTTTGCATTTGCAGTACCTCTGTCAGCCCATTCTACATATTCGAACTTAAAGAAACATGGAACTACATTAAATCCATCTTGGCCATTGTATAGTTTGCCCAATACTGAGTTAATGACTTGTCCAGGTCTCGCCTCACTAATAAAACTCGAATCACCTTGAGTGACTTGAGGTGAATTATTAGTAAGTATTTTTAGGAACGGAAGGGATACATCTTTTGATGTAATGTTTTCCGCACCCGCACCTGCAAATTCTTCTAATGAAGAAAGCATAGGTGATGAAGCAGTTGTTTTTTCTGCAACTGCGTTGGCTTGTGTTTTTGCCATGTGTTACTCCTTATGTGTTAGTTTTTGTTTGTTAATTTAGTTCTATTAGCTACATACAATCCAAACATTTCAGATGGTATGCTTTTATTCTTCTCAATTTGTTCTCTTACAAATCCTCGAAGAGTTTGCCAATGAACGTCTTGTTTTTGGTCTACGACCAGACCTTGCTTCTCCAGTGATTCTTTTAGTTTCACTGCATCCGCATCTTCCCCCTTACCAAAAGAAACTGATAAATTATTTTTTATCAAATCTCCATGATTATTTTCACGTAGCCATTTAAAGCATTCTTCCTTATTGGCTTCGGAAATTTTTGCATAGTAGTAAGGTGAAACTTCAACTGAGGTACCGTCATCTAATGTAATAGATGATACTCCTGCTTGTTGCATGAGTGTCGGAATAACCTCTTCTGATAATCGTCTCTGTTCTTCTTCAGCTTCTTTTTTAAGCTTTTCAAGATCTTCGACTTTTTTATTTTGAGAAGTAAGCTTTTTACAAGCTTCAGATATTTCTTTTACTTCGTCAGTTTTTATATTTATAGTTGTTAGTTGTTCTAGGTTCATAAATATGACCTCCTTTATAGTTGACAATATAGTTCTCAATGTTAATATGTCAAGCATTATGTTGAACTTGTTTAACTTTAAAACACAACCATACGAACACCAAAAAACTTGTCTTTCTAAAGCCTGGGATAAATCCACATATGCTTTCTTTATGGAAATGGGTACAGGTAAAACTAAAGTTGCCATAGATAATATAGGATTATTAAGAATCAATAAAAATATTACAGGTGTTTTAATTCTTGCACCTAAATCAGTTTATACTGTTTGGGCATTTGATGAAATTTATAAACATATGTCTCCAGATGTAGAATATGAAATCTATTCTTGGAATATAGATAAACCAAAAGAATTAAAAAAATCTTTAGATAAAAAAGGTAAATTAAAAATATTTTGTATGAACATAGAAGCACTCTCTACTACTAGAGGATTAAAAGGTGCAACAGAATTTTTATATTCACATCCAAACAATTTAACTATTATAGATGAATCAACTACAATTAAAAATCACAAAGCAATAAGAACTAGAAATGTTCTTAAACTAGCAGATTATTCTAAATATAGAAGAATACTTACTGGTTCTCCTGTAACTAAATCTCCATTAGATTTATATACTCAATGTGATTTTCTGGATCCACAACATTTAGGTTTTTCTTCCTTTTATTCTTTTAGAAATAGATATTGTGTAACTCATAGACTAGATTTAGGTAATGGTAAGTATACTGAAATACCTAAATACTATGTTCACTTAGATGAATTAGAAGATAAGTTAAGTAAATTTTCTTATAGAGTAACTAAAGATGAATGTTTAGATCTACCTAAAAAACTATATACCAAACGATACATAGAAATGAATGATGAACAAAAAGACTTTTATGAAAGATTAAGAATAGCTGCAATAGCTATTATAGAAGATGAAGCAGTATCTTATAATAATAAACTAACTGAAATAGTTAAACTACATCAAGTATGTAATGGTTTTGTTAAAACAAATGACGGTGTGTTAAAAGAATTTAAGAATCCTAAACTTCATGCATTGTCAGATATTATAGAGGAAGCTGAAGGTAAAATAATTATATGGGCCAACTACATATACAACATAGAGAACATTATAAAATTTTTAAAAGAGAAATATGGTATTCATTCTGTTGTTGCTAACTATGGTGCAGTAGACAGTGCTAAAAGAACTGAAGCAGTTAAACGTTTTCAAACAGATGATCGATGCAGGTTCTTTGTGGGTAATCCATCTACAGGTGGTTTTGGTTTAACATTAACAGAAGCAAAGAATGTTATTTACTTTTCTAATAGTTTTAACTTTGAAGTAAGAAGACAATCAGAAGATAGAGCTCATCGTTCTGGTTTAAAACATAATGTGTTGTATACAGATTTAATCTGTAAAGGTACTATTGATGAAAGAATTATTGCATCACTATCTAATAAAAATAAATTAGCTATTAAAACTTTAGGTGATGAATTTAAAGAATGGCTTACTTAACTGTTTCAAGATATTTATTATATCTTTCCCACCATTTTTCTTGATAGTTTTGTAGCTCCTGTCCTTCAATTGTAAACTCTTGATATTCAAACTCTCTAGAACACATACATATTTTAGCTTGATCTATCTTTTGATACATAGCCTCATGTGCTAAACTATATGCTCCCAATTGCATAAAATAATCTTGTACTGCACTCCACTCTCTTTTTTTAGGTTTATTAGTTTGTTTCCAATCAAATAAAGTTACCTTACCATCCATTACTCCAATGCAATCTGTAGCTCCTGCATACTTTTCTGGATAGGCTAAACTAACTTCATTACCCCATACTTCTGTTAGTGGATTTAAATTTTTTAATATAGTATGAGCCATTCTTCTAGCTCTGTTACCTTTTTCAGTAAGATTTAAATAACCTTCGCCATTGATATATTTTTCTATCACTAGATGCATTTCGGTACCCATAGAAGCTGCTTCGTTTTTAATCTTTTCAGCTCCTTCTTCTCCTACTTTTGCTTTCCATCTAGCTAAAGCATCTATGGATTCTTGGTCTTTTGTCGCTCCTAATATGGTAGTTACACTAGGAAGAGATGTTCCTTCTACTGAATACATTCTCTTTCCTGTCTCAGGATCAGAAGCTCTAGAGTATTTTTTGTAAGGATATTTTTCTACTAGTGAAAATTCTGTTAACTTAAACGAATTATCGTTTTCTATAAATTTCATTCATTGTTTATACTAAAAATGCTGTGAAAGTACAGCTAAAAGTATTGCACCTACTCCACCAATAATCCATTTTTCTAATCTCATAATTCTAGCTTCCATTCTTTCAATTCTTTCGAATGTTTGTTTCTGCATGATTCGACAGATTTTCTCATGATATTCAATTCTGTCCATTGCAGTTTTTCTAGCCATTTAATACCTCATCTGCGTATGAATATGCATCTTGTACAAATCCACCTTCATGAAATTGTTGTGCTGCCACTGCCTGTCCCAAGGTATCTTGAGGAAATAAAGTTGCATATTGTTGAGCTCTTTGTTGTCCATCCATTTGTGGCATTTGGCCGGTAGCCATTGTAGTTGGTTGAGTAGCTTGTCCTGGCGGTGGAGTCATCATCTCTGGTTGTGTACCTTGCGGTGGAGCGTTAGCTATTTGTTCAAACTGTTGCTCATTCAACGCCATTAAATTAGCTCCTTGTAAGAAGTCTTCTCCTACTCTAGCTGTAGCTGGATCCATTCTTTTAGCTGTTTCATATTCTGGATATATTCTATCTCTAGTAAATTTAGGCATAGTTCCAAAATCAAAACTACTCTGCAAAGGAATGTTAGGATCTAAACTATTTATTTTATTTTTAATTTCTTCAAAATCAATTTTATTAGGATCTACTCTAAAGTCATCACCTTCTGATTCAAACAAACTATCAAAAAATCTAATAATTGTTTTATTTGCTCTAGGAGATAATTGAGGGCTTAAAGAATATTTAGCTCCTTCTTGCATAAATCTAGTATATTTATTCATTTCCATTAAGTTTTCAGCAACTTCAGGATTAGTTAATATATTACCCAAAAGTCTACTAGCTAAAATTAATTTTAAAGTGCTCCCTAAACCAAAAGCTGCTGCTGTTGCACCTGCAGCTATTCCTCCAGCAGAACCACTTCTTAAAGTCAACGATCTTTGTACAAATTTAGCTGGATCTGTGTAATCTACAGAGTCTAATGATTTCTTTATATTAATAATATCTTCTATTCTTTGTAGAGCTCTTTCACCTCTTGCTCCACCACCAAACATTTCTCTAATTTTATCTCTACCTTGAGGTTTATCTATACCTAAATTTTTTACAAATTTATCAATATATAATTCTCCAAAATTATGATTTCTAATAACTCCATCATTTAAATTAGCTATACCTTCTCCTTCAGTAAAAATTCTTGCATCCACTTCCTGAGGATTGATAGTTTCATTTAATTTTGTTTTAGCTCTAACTCTTTGTTCTGAAATATCATCTAATGCAAATATTCTTTTTTTAACAAAACCTTTTTTAGCGGCTTGTGCAGCTATTGACTGTGCAGATATACTTTTAAAATCTCTTAAAGGAAATTCAGTTGCTTCATTCCATGAATCCCAAAACCATTGTCTAACATATCGATCATACATTTCTTGAGATTCTTTACTTTTAGGTATTTTAACTGTTCTTTTATAACTACCATCTTTACCAAAAATATCATAACTAGAATCAGTAACTCCTAATATTTGTTTTAATTGTTTTAATCCATCTGGACCATCGGCATCCATTATTCTTCTAATAACTTTATCAAAAATTTCATCTGGATAGATAGTTGCAGGACCTACCATCTCTATTCCTTTATCTGCAAATAATTTAGAATCCGCTTGTCTTAACATTCTCGCAGCTTTATTAGTAGTAAATGGTCTAAGCACCATAGCATTATAAGCATTAGCTTCTAATAATTGTTGGAAACCTCTTTTAGCAGCATTAACTCTATTTTGAATAAAGTCCTCACCTGCTTGTGGGCCATTACTAGCAACAACATTATCGTATTCTTCTTTCATTATTTTTGTTTTTAAATTTTCTTTATAAGTAGCTTCTTGCATACTATTTAAATCTCTTTCTAACGCATTTCTAACTACTAATATTTGAGGTTTAACATTTCTATATTTTGAACCTTCATAAGCAGCAGTCTGCATTCTAGATAAACCAGACCAATCACTCATTCTGATATATGGGTTTCGTGAAGTTACGTTCTTTAAGAAAGCTATGTATTGAAATAAAGGATCATCTGCAGGAGTTAATTCTCTAGCTCCTTTTTCATAAGCTCTAATACCTTGATACAGCTCTGGATATTCTGTTTCTATTTGTTTAATTAATCTTTCAGTTTCTTGAGCAACAGTAGCAGTTGGTATAAATTTAGGATTACCAATATCTTCCCAATGTTGTCTAACTTTTCCGTATTCAATATTAATTGTATCTAATACCTTAGCCCATTCTCTTTTTATTTCATTTAGACCTGCATAATTCATAATACTCATGTTACTACCAGGAGCCATATTTAAATTATCTACTATATTTATAAATTCTTCTTGTGTTAATTTTTTATTAAACTCTCTATTAAATTTAACCAGAGGTCCAGAAACAAGAGGGTATACCCCAATTGTAGTAAACATTTTTTTAAAGAAGTTTTGAAAAGCATTTTCTCCAGGTATCAAAGCAGCTACACTTGGTTTTAATCCAACTCTTTCAAATGATCTTGCAATAGCTTTAGATTGTTCTGAGTTTAATCCTAAAGATTGTTTAATTCCTTCTCTACCTGCAAATCTTACTACAGGAATTAAAGACATAGCACCACCAGCCCAAAGTAAGTCATTATAACCTTCTGATAAAGCATTAAAAACAACTCTTTGTGCGAAAGGTAATTTTCTTATATCATTATCTGTTAGATTAGCCATGTCTTGAGAAGTAGCTCCAACATAATCTGCACCTAAGTTACCGATATCATACAAAGCAGATCCACCCATAACTCCAGCAGATCCTAATAAAATAGATTGTACTTCAGTAGCTAGTGCAGGAGTTGCTCCTGCAAATCTATTTCCAACACCAGGTATTTTCATTATTTTAGTAAAAAAATCTATAGTGTTATCTGCCATACCAGCTAAGTTACTTAACATTCTAACTGGTAAACCTAATCTTCCTTTTACTTTAGGTAGTTTATCTATTGTATCTCTTAAAGCAGTAAATCTTTTTTTATAAATATCTGCCATGTTGCCAAATCTTGTATCCATACCATATTGATCTTTAAAACCACTTCTTACAAAAGCATCCATTAATTGATCTCTATTTGCATAATAAGGAATCATAGCCATTGTAGCTCCTCCTGCAAACATAAGATTTCCTCTAGTTAATCCTGTAGCAGATTCTAAAGGTTTCATTCTTTTTTGTTTTTGACCAGCAACACTAACTGCACCTAAGTCAATTAATCTTTGGTAGTCTTCTACGCCTTCGTAGCCTTTTAGTTCTCCCGATTTAAAAGCTTCATCTATTGCACCTAATTGTTCCGGTGATAGTTTTCTAGTATCAATATTACGAGTATCAATAGCTTGCTGTAATTGTTTTAATGATGCCACTATTAACCTCCTAACCTATTGGTATTGATTGTAATATCTCTTGTCTAGATCTTTGATTTTGAATATTCTGTCTTCTCATAAACTCTTCATTCTTTGTTTGATATTGAGATAAAACTCCAGGAATATCCATAAAGTTATCTTGAATAAATTGTTCATCTCCACCATTTAATTTATATTGATTTAAATAACTACCTGCTTTTTCATTAAACTCACCTCTTAATTGTTCGTAGTTTAATCTAATTGTTCTAGGTGAAGTAATATATTTAATAATTTGTGTACGTTTAGCAGCGTTATCAATATCTTTTTGTGTTAATCTATCTTCTGATTTGTTAGCGTTTGCAACGATGTACTTCATACGCTGTTCAATAAGAGCTAGTTTAGTGTAAGCTCTTAAATCTGCTTCTGTAGGTCTATAGTTTTTAGCAATGATTCCAGCTTTTTTTAATTGTTTTTCTACTTCTTGAGCACCATTCTCCCTAGCTTTTTCAAGATCTTTATTAAATCTATCTTGCATATTTTCCGATTCTTTTCTAAATACATTTACTAAGGAACCTGGAGATGTTGTAAAATCAATTCCTTCTCTACTTGTATTTTTCATCATTTCTGCTCTGATTTGATCATCAATAACAGAACTATCTGCACCTAAGTTACCTCCAGCAAAGAAATCTAAAGTACCAAGAACGTCTTCAGATAATAATCCGAATGCTGCTTTAGTTCCACCTTTAAGTGAGTTATCAATTACGTAATCAATCATCTTACCGCCTCTTCTGTTTTCTTCTAGACCCATAAGAGCAGCGTTAAGTTTATCTGGATTTCTTTCAACATCAGTTCCTGTAAAGGTTGCTTCTGTAAAATATTGTTGTCCTTCTGGAGTTATCTTTCTTTCATAATATTTATTATCTTTACCTAATGAAACTCTAACGTTTCTAAATCCACCAGGAACAGATGGGTCACTTACTCTAACTGTTTTATCTCCAGTGGTAAGCATCTCAGCTCCTTTAGCTTTCTCTTGTTTCATTTTTAAGAAAGCTTGAGCTAGTTGCATATCTGATTCTTGTTGTTTTAATTTCATACCTAACATTGCATCTGCTGTATTTCCTAAAGCTTGACCAGCAACATCTAAGAAACCTTTAACTCCTCTTTCAGGAGATTTTCCAGTTAATAAAGAAGCTGCAGTTCTCATCATTAATAAGTTATTTAAATTTTTATTGTCTACACCAGTCATTTTATCTAGTTCATCTTTAAACTGTCTAAACTCTCCTGTTAATGCATTTGTTTCTGTTAATTCTTTTCCAGCGGCAAGATCTCTTTTTCTTTTCTCTACTAAGTAATCTATTTGTTCTGGTGTTTCATTTCCTGTAACATTAGGTATAGGATTCATAGGCATTTCGCCTCCTGCACCACCTGTGTCTCCAGGACCCGCCATCTCAGGTAATACTTCTTTAGGTCCTGCACCTAACATATTTCTTAATGTAGGCTCATCTACATTTGTCTCAATAGCTATTTGTTTGATTTGCTCATCACTAGCTTTAGTTAAATCTACACCTAACTTTTCGGCAGTATTTTGAATATCATCTAATACTTTATATTGTTGATTTAAAGTTTGCTCACCTTCTGTTCTAGGATTTTTAATACCTATAGGTCTTGGTTGAAAAGACTCTTTCATCTTTTCGTATTCAGCTAAATTCTCTGTAACTTTCTTTTTAGGATCTGGTTTATATTCAGGTTGTTCTCTATAAATTAATCTATCTTGTACATCTGCAATATATTCTTCCTGACTCATACCTTCAGGAGTTGCTTCTGTCACATCTCCCATTACATAATCATAACCTAAAGGAGTACCAATACTAGCTGCTAAAGTTGTTTTAGGTCTTTGAAATATTGCTTTACCTAATGAAGTAGTAGGATCACCTAATTTTTCTCCAACTTTTCTTATTGCACCAATTCCAGATCGTTTAGCAGAATAAGGTATATAAGCCATTCCAGGAACCGCATAGGCAGCACCAGAAATAAATTTTCCAGCATCTCCTTCTTGTATACCTTCAGCCATTTCTCTCGTTCCTGTACCAATACTAGCAGCCTCTAATCCAACTAACCCTGTTTGAACTCCAGGTCTAGCAAAGAAAGAAGAAACTTTAGGTGCTAAATATCTATAAGCAGGAGCTGCTCCTGCTCTTATCATATTTCCAACAGACATAATCCCACCTACAAAAAATTTAGGTACTTTATTAGGATCTACTTTAGAATGTAGCTGCTGTGCTCTTTTTCTAAATAGAGGTCTGTTTAATGTTTTATCCATTAGACTTACCTCGTAACTGTTGGCGTAACTGGTTTGTTTAACAGTGAGTACGTAGCATATGCACCTAAACCTGCACCCGCAGCTTGAGCTAGTGGGTTGCCGGTGGCCATTGGCGTACTTGTTTGAGTTATGGTTGATTGAGAAGTTGGACCCGCAGCGTATATGTTTTTCAAGAACTCTGCTCTTTGATAAGGCTCATAAGCTTGTTGTAATTGAGTTTGTCTTTGAGCATCAAGAGCTTGTTGTGCTAACTGTCTTTGTAATCCACCCGCAGCCATTAACTGATTAATATCTGCTTGTGACATTGCTTGTTGCTGTTGACCTAACTGACCTAACAACTGACCACCTTGTAATCCTAATTGTTGTTGAGTTGTTGCTAAGTTTGCAGCAGTTTGAAATCCTGTTGCCATTGATTGACCAATGTTTGCTTGTCTTGCTCTTTCTATTTCAGCTCTTTGTACACCTTCTCTACCACCACCAAATGCACCCGCACCAACTGCTCGTCCAGCTAATTGATTTTGTGCCATCTGTGCTTGTCTAGTAATTTCGTCAGTTACATAAGACTGATAAGGATTTAAAAATTGATTTATATTCGGCCCACCTAACGCTGATTGTACTGCACCAATACCTGCACCTACTGTTGGTTGACCAACACCCGTTACTCCAGATGCAGTCATACCTTGTTGTTCTAAAGCACCTAAACCTGCAGTTTGTATTGAAGGAAGGGCTACTGGTTTTTGTGCAAGTCCTGCAGCAATATCCATTAAACCAAGTTTACGTTCTTCGATACCTGGTGCTTCTCTTAAATATTGTGTAGTAGTTGATGGAACTTCAGCTGCTGGTGCAGAAGAACCTCCTCCTCCAAATATACTCATATTAGTTTAACTCCTTCTGAAATTCAAAATGTTTAATTTTCCAACCATATTTACCCATAACTTTTTTATAGCCTGGTCTCATTAAAGCTGTAATTCTTTTACAGTTGTTTATTTTAGCAAATTCTTCTAATTTTTTCACTAACTTGTCTGACCATAAATGCATTTTTTTACCTGTACAAATCAAACCTTGTAGTTCTTTAAAGTTAGGATTATCAAAAAATCTACTAGTACAACAACCAAATACTTTGTTTTCTCCATCTTCATCAGTACCAAACATAATCCATAAATGCATAATGTTCTTTTGTACTAATTCTTTTATATGTTTAGCATCAGCATATTGACCACTAAATTTTAAAGCTTCTGCTACAAGAAACTCTACTAAAGGCCAGAAAGTCTCTACCTCTTTCGGCTTGATACAAAGAACTTCTACGTTAGCTTTAGTTATCTTTTCTGCTTGCATCTAATAAATCCATTATTCTTTTAAATCTTCTTTGTTGTTCGTAAAAAAATTCAGCACCTTTTTTTCTCTGATCTTCTTTACTATTAATATCCGCTCCTGCTAATATCCCTGCACCTCTAACTGCTGCAGCTCTAGATACAAATTCTCCATCTGCTAATTGTGCAAGCATAGTATCTTCGTTTTCATCACCCATACCAGCCCCGTCTTTAACAAAGCCATGAGCTCTTGTGTAATTATTCATATCGTGTTCACTGTGACTAAACTTAGAAGGTAAAGCTTGACCGCCTTCATTAAATCTAGCAATACTTGCAAGACCACCTTGATTAAATTCTGCTGCTTTAAAATTTTGTGTAGGTTGATCACCTAAAATTTCTTCTACTGTTCTATAAGTTGCTGGATCTGCTACTGGTGTATCTACACCTGTTGCATAATCTCTCACCATAAATCCTGTAGGAGATCCTGGTGCACCTGATTTAGCAAATTTTGTATAAGCTTGATTAGGAATAGGTAAATATTTTTTTGCAGGTTCTTCATCACCACCAAACATTTCTAAAAAAGGAATTCCAGCAGAAGCTAAAGCTACTTTACCAGCTGTTGATTTCGGAAGCATATTTTTTATGTTTTGCATTATACCTACTCGCTCACCACCTGCTCCTGCACTTTCAGCAGGACTTAAAACTTTTCCACCAAAAAGAGATTGAGCAGTCTGCATAGGAGCAGTTTGCATAAATTGTTGACCTAGTGTTTGTCCAGCAAGTTTATTAACAGTTCCTTGACCAAATCCTTGTAGTCCAGGTGCTCCAGCCATAGCTCCAAATTGACCTAAACCACCAGCAAATAAAGCATCTCTTAATGCTCTGTTTGTTGATTTTCCTCTAAGTTTTTGTACGCCAAAAGCGGCTAATGCTAATGTAAATGGATCCATAATTTATTTTCTCAATTATAGATAATATTACCATTTTACTTAGGTATTATCAACTCATCGTAAAAGCAACCTTCATAGGAGTGTTCACCTATATGGACAATAGGATCCATAATATAAGCATGGCATTTACCCCCTATATCTGTCCATAATTTACAGAAAGAAAAGTCTTCTCCTAGGTATGTTTTAGTAACTGGATCGTGAATACAATCAAAGAAGTTCCACATATTAGGTTTGTCTACATACTCACCATTTATAACGGTCTTTTGTACAATACCTTTATCTGGATATGCTTTAATCATTTTATCAAATACAGATCTTTTAATTAACATACAACCCGTTGGACTATGAGTTACTTCCATAACACCATCAACAATATCTACATTGTTATTATTATGTAATTTCATTGGATAAGTATTAAATGCTTTCTTTAAATCTTTCATAGTTTTAATTTGACCTGCTTTTATTCTTTCAAAAGCTTTGTCCCACATAATGCTTTTAAGAGGATAAGGTATAGAAAGGATGTCTTTATCTTTCTCTATCATTCTAATAATAGATTCTGCATGGAAATAAATATCAGAATCAATGAATAACATATGAGTTAGATTAGATTCTAAAAAAGATGCGACACATAAATTTCTTCCTTGTGTAACTAAAGAAGATTTCATTAATTGAAAGGTAACAGGTATATTCTTACTAAAACAAAGTTTTTGTAATTCTATTAAAGCTTGTGTGTAATGTATTGAACATTCACTATGTACGGGTGTTGCTACAAATATAGAATAAGGTGCCTTTTGTAGTTCTAATTTAACTTGTCCGGTGGTCGGTTTCCATAAAGGTGTAACAGCTTTACTATAAGGTTGTGAAGGTACTTTTAAATCTTTTAATGTTTGATAAGTATCTTCATTAACGTATGATTTACTTTCGCTCACTAATAGCTCCTTTTAAAAAGTTAGTCCACTCCATTCCTTTTTTCTGCCAATTATAAAATCGTTTATAGAACTTTTGTTGTTCTTCTAGATGTTCTTGAATATAATCTTCATGCAAATAACTAGCAGCCACTTCTATAGCAGATGCTGTATCTTTAGCCATGGTTTCATAATTAGTATTATAGCTAACGTACACTGGCCACTCAGCACAGGTCTCATATAAAGCACCAAAGTTATTTGTAATGACATGAACACCAGCAGCAAGTGCTTCTAATGCAGATACGCAGGATGTTTCTTCAAAGATACTTGGATAAACATATAAATCATAATCTGCCATATGTTCTAAAATATATTCATTAGGTTTATAACCAATGTAATTTACATTAGGTAGTTGTTTAGCTTGTTCATATAAAGGTTTAAATTGATCATCATTTTGTTGTTTAAATTGATCGCCATATACTTGAGTAGAACTATAGACATCTAAAGTTATATTAGGGTCTTTAATTTCTTGCATAGCTCGTAATACTACATTTAATCCTCTCCAAGGAGTATTGTGGTGTAATATTTTTATAGGCTCTCCTTTTTTATATATCTTCCTTTTAGGAAAATTATCAGTGCCATTTTTAATTACAACAGAACGATCTGTAGGTATATCAAAGAAGTATCTAAATTTTTCATAATTCCAATGACTATTAAATACGTACCAATCATATTCTTTATGTCTTGCTTTATTACCAAAGAACTCTTGAAGGTTCGGTTGATCCCAAGAATTTTTTTGCCAAAGTATATTTACTTTATTAGGGTCCAGTGGAACTTTACCAGGAATCGAAGTACAAATTTGTACTTGATCTAATAGTT
>Ga0208644_1001196_pt1 | contig 22179 bp, 23 predicted proteins | sample VirMetDEL_Nov_18_FD_184517 | JGI IMG/M metagenome (GOLD analysis project Ga0208644, IMG submission 184517) | Aqueous microbial communities from the Delaware River and Bay under freshwater to marine salinity gradient to study organic matter... | ecosystem: Environmental > Aquatic > Marine >...
CGGATTGTCGCCGGGCTGCAGTTCGCTGGTGGGCGCAAACATGGTGCGGTCCCAGACCGGGCTGGCGTTCTCGTTGCGAGCATCCACGTTCGCGTAATGCGAAATCTGAATCAGCGTCTGCTCCTTATCGCAACGCATCAGCGTGATGCGGGCATAGGTGTCGGCCATGGGAATGCCGATGTTGGTCTGAGCCAGGGAAGAGGTTAGAGCCATGATCAGTAGGTCATCTCCGTGGTGTCGATGCGGCAGACCCATCGGATTGTGGTGGCTGCAGCGCCAGTGACGGTCACAGCAATGCCACCGTTGGTGGTGTCGGCGGTGACGGCAACAACCCAAGAATTGGAAGCGCCATCGTTGTGCGTCCTAGTGACTGTAGGCGTGCCAACCATTACGGTCGATGCTGCGTTAGCGCCACGCTTGATAGCGCCGCCAATAGTCCAGCGTGCGGTGGCGCCTGCTGCCGTGACGCCTGCGATCACCTCGCCGCTGAAGCTGTAGGCGCTGTTATTCGGCAGGATGACTTGGTTGGTGGTGCTGGCGGCGCTGGTGTCGCTGGCGAGGACTGTTGCAGTGGCGTCGGTAGTTTGGCGGCCTAGCAGGAGGAGGGCGGATTGACTTACACCTGATGCGTCTGCAACCGGAATACTGCAAGCAGGAAAAACATGATATCCAATAATTGATCTTCCATTGCCTCGCCTACCTCCGCTAATAAAGGTATAAGCAGCGCTGGTAAAATTAGTTTGTCCGCCGCCGACAAAAGAATAGGCGCCACTGCTTGTGTTGTTTTGGCCTCCGCAAACAGTGCTATTAGTTGCAGTTGCGCTTAGATTTTGCCCTCCGCCCACAAACGAATACGCCCCACTCGCCGTATTGCCACTGCCCCCACACACCGCAGCGTGCGAGCTGGTTTGGGCGGCGTTGCTCTGGCCGCCGCCGACGAAGCTGTAAGAGCTGGAGGCGATGTTGCTGGCGCCGCCTACAAGTGCAGCGTAGGATCCAGTTGTTCGGTTGTCATAACCTCCCCCAAGAAATGTATTGAATGTCGTTCCGTATGTGTGGTCTTGGCCACCGCAAACAACGCTATAATTGCCATTTGCAATGTTATTCTGACCGCCACCTATAAAAGAATAGGAACCAGAGGCGACATACGTGCTTCCTGTACGAAATTTTTGCAAATCAGTTGCATAGATTCCGCGTTTATCGCCGCCGCTGCTTGTTCCATCCGGCACCTGAGCGAGCGTTGCACCCGTGCCCTTGGCGACTAGCGCGATGTCAGCGTTAGCCACACCAACTGGCGCTTCGCTGATCGCCGTCACCGGCACCGTGCTATTCACCCCGCTGTTGAACAGCCGCGCCACCAACCGCAGCGACGATGACGCCCAGCCAACTGGGTTTACGTTCATGTCAGGTCACCCCCGAATGCAGTGACGCGCACGGTGCCGGTGGTTGGCTGCACAGTGATCGTTGCGCCAAGCTTCCATGATGCGCTTGGCAGCACAAGATCCGTGTAGGCGGTTACCAGGCGGTAAGCCTTGGCGGTATTGCTGCCAGTGGTGGCGCTGATCGTGATCTGATCGAACAGATCCCACTGCGTCCCATCCCACAGGAAGATGTTCACCAGTGCCGCAACGGTCGTCGCGGTGCCTTGCACGTTGATACTCAGCACACGAGTGCCAGCGCTGACGCCAGTGATCAGATCAGTGATCGTGCCGGTGCCATCCGTTGCGGTGTTGCTGCTACTTAAGGAAACGCGCCCGATGCGCGGAGTGGAGATAAAAGCGGGTGAGGCAGCCATGGCTTAGATGCAGTTCTGGTTGAGATAGAGGTTGTCACCGACGGAGCTGCCTCCGCCGCCACCACCTGCTGTTGCCCACGACAGCACACCAGATCCATTGGTGCTCAGCACTTGACCGCTGGTGCCATCAGCAGAAGGCAGTGTCCAGATGCGGTTGGTAGTGATGGTGGCAGGAGCCTTGAAGCCGACATAAGCGGATGAGTCCGCATCAGCCAGCCGCAGCTCGCGTTGCGCGTTGAGCGTTATGTCGGTTTCAAAAGCCCGTGCCATCAGCCGATCACCACCACGCGGTAAGCATTAACGCCAGGCGCTGTTGCAAACACCAGCGTTGCAGTGGTTGTGGTGGGGCGATACACATCCACTTCAACGTCGTCGTAGTTGCCGGAGTTGGGGAACACGCGGATGATCACGTCGCGGGTGTTCAAGCTATGCGTGATCGTATAGCTGGTGGCGCTGCCGTCGCCCACGTTGGTGCTGTACTTTTTGATCCGCCCGGACCACGTAGCCAGCTTCAGCGGCGTGACGATGCGAAGGTCGTCGGTGCCAGCATCAACTTCGGCCTGCGTGGCAATCTCGGCAATACCAGGAGTCGTCTCGCTAGCGGCAGGTGCTGCAGCGGCAAACGATGTCCAGATGACATTGCTGCTGTCGATCGTGCCGTTGACCTGCGTCTGACGCCAAGTGGTGCCAGCGTCGGTGCCTTCCTCGACGGTGATGATCGCCTGCTCAAGCTCGGCAAAGGTGCTGGCATCAAGCGAGCGGGTCATGGCGACTGCAGCGCCATTCCACACATAAATGCCGTTCTGGCTTTGCGTGGATTGGTTGCGCACCAGCACCCGATCTTGGGATGCCATGGTCACGCCATCAATCGTGGCGCCAGGGCTGGTCAGGTTGATGCTGCTTTGCGTGCCAACGCGAGCGCTGTCCTTCCATGCCAGGCCCTCAACAGCAGAGTCCACATAGGACTTGGGCACTGCATCGCCCGATGCAGTTGGCGTCGGGACATTGATGACCTTTGAGACGCTTTGCAGGTCAAGGTCAGTAAAAAACTTGCGAGCCATGTCAGATCAGGCGAGCGAGGCCAGCGGATGCTGGGTTCAGTGTAACAACGGTTTGGTTGTCGCTTGGGTGCGAAACATCACCGTCAATCTCTTGGCTGCCGCTGTCAAGTAATTCAACAGATGGTTTATAACCAAGATTGTGATTTATGGTCCATGTTGTTGCTGGCGCAGTTTGCTGATAGACAAACGCAGTACCACCGGCTGGTCCTTGCGGACCCTCCGTGACTGCAGTAACCGTGCTGGTAACGGGTACGGTGACAACAGTGCTGCTGCCGTTTTCAGTGACGGTGACCGTGTTAGTTACAGAACTGACATTGACTGTCGTCATGCGGTGTAGCCCTCGCTGACGTAGATAATGCCTTCGAGGTAATACTCCTTCAGGCCACTTGGATTAGTCAGCAATACGTCGTAATACGCCTCATTGGGCAGCGTTGCGGTCTGGTCATCAGTTAGCGCAATGGCAACTGTTCCAGTGCTGCGGTTGGTGTAGGTAACGGTGAAGTCGCCGTATTTGGTGGTGCGGCCTTGATTCCAAGCTTGAGCGGCAACGGTCCAGCCGGTCAAGTTGATGGCAGCATCGGTGCTGTCCTTGAACTGCAGCGTGATGCTGTAATCCGCCCGGCGCTGCAGGCTGATGTTGTAGGTGCCGGGTGAAATTGCCATGATCAGCTCAGGCCAAACAGCTCTTTCAATTCTGCAACCGTCAAGCCAGCAGCTTCCAGCTTCTGCTCAGTGGTGAGTACTGGGGTGGGTTCAGGTTCAGGGGCGGGCAAGGGGGTGTTGCCTTCAGCGAGCCACGCCTGGTAGGCGGCGTAGTCGGTGTTGGCGGGGTCGGGTGAGATCCACAGCTCGTCGGAAAGACGAAGGATCATGTTGCTGTGCGTCAGTTGGTAGGACATGGATCAAAGCTCCGCAGACCAAGTGAGAGATCCTGTGGCCAAGAAGTAATAAGCGTCCAAATTGGCCGTATTGCTTAAAGCAATCAAAGTTAAGTGTCGTCTTGTTGTTGTGGCATTTGAGAACGCACTGGAGTTGGCAGAGCTAAAAGTTGCTCCTGTGGCTGAAAAATTAGGGGCAATTCTCATGAGCACAGGAAACTCGTGAACAATAGGATGATATGTTGTTGCCGAAACTGTTCCAGCCCTTCCGTAAAAATCATTGCTTTGGCTGGTTTGATAGTAATACCTCTGACACAACGCCAGCTCCTGCCCGTAGTTGCGTCGTTCAAACGGGGTGGCGACGGTGCCGGGCTCTAGCTGCACATCAGTGATATAAAGGAAATCGCCAAGAGTGGTGTCCGTCACATCAGACCAGATGAATACAATGATATTGCTAGTGCTAGCCGTATCAATGTTTGCGGACAGCGAATAAGTGGCGTAGCTTGTTGTGACGCTTAAATTCGCAGGCGTATTCTCGTAGGTGGCATTAGCAATCAGCGTTGGATTGGTGCCTTCTGCACCCCATGCGCTAATGATGTCGCTAGTTACGGTATCAGCAGTGCCGGACCACGCAATAATTGCAGCCTTTACGTTATCCAGCTTGGTAGTAGAGCTGACTTTCGCCTTGAAGCTCAGAGTGACATTGCCGCCGGTTAGCCCGACGCAGTTGACGTTTTCAATAATCTGGGCAATGCCGAACTTCTTGTTAATTGTCTCAACATCAAGTGCAATGGCGTATTTCTGATTGGTCGGTACTGTCGATGTTTCTTGCGTTACGTCAATAGCATCATTGCCATCGCTGAGGATGTACCAGCGGTCTAGCGTATAGGTGTCGTCATTATTTGCACCGCTTACAAAGCTTATACCGCGCTGCGCAACGGAAAAGTCACCGTTGATGATGCGGTTGCGAGTGCCAGCAAGCGGCCCGCCGTTGAGGTTCTTGACCTGCACCTGATCAGTGCCAGCGTCAATCTTGAACAGGTTCGGCTCGGTGTCGCCTTCAATTCTGAGGTCAACGTCAGCGCCGCCATCGTTGAATACCACCTCAGTGGCACCGTTGAAGTTGACGCGCTGAACGCCAGCGGTGGCAATGGCTACTTGATCGGTGCCGGGGCTGTAGAGACCGGTATCGGTGCCGCTGTCCTTGAAATACAGCGACGGTGCAGCAGCGGTGCCGTTCTCCAGTGCGATCGTTGTCCACTCGCCATCGAGCTGATACAGCGTGATCCAGCCGCTGTTAGCTGCGTTGCGGATCTTGTAGAGGCCAGTTGCCGTGTCCGCCCACGTCATGTAGGCGACGGTTTCAGGCGGTGCAGTGGCGCTGCTGTTTTGCGAAAACAGTGCCAGCAGTGCGTCGTTCAGGTCAGCGCGTACAGCCGAACCACTGCCGTTTGGGATTATGTCCGTGCCCGTCCAGTCGTACGTGGCCATGGATTATGCGCCTTTACCGTATCCTACCGCTGACCACGCAAACAGGCGATCAACTGCAGTGCCACTGCTATTGCGGAAGGTCACATCAAAACCGCTGCTGCTTACGTTGGTCACGTTGAAGTAGTCGCCGGATTGCAGGTTTTGAGCGGTGATGCCGATGGACGGCAAGATGCTGTTGACGCCTCCGAGTGCCGCCGTTCCGGTCCAGAACGGATTGGCAAACGCAACGCTCTTGGTGCCAGCACCGCTTGATTCGGCCACCACTGAGCTTTCAATGCGCCGCTGAAACGATGCTTTGTAGCCCAGCTCATAACAGGCAAACGCCTGCGACAACGTAAAGGCTGAGGCATCCAGCTTGAACTGGAAGGCTCGCGCAGTGAAGGTGCCGTTGCCAAATTCTTGATAATCACTCCACGCTGGTGATCCAGTGGGGTTGTCGTCGGTTGTACGTACGCAGACCTTGGAATTCACCTGATCAGCCACTGCACCTTCAAAGTCAACCCATGTGTCGATCAGGTCGGTGCGTTCATCAATCAGATCAGATGGGTAGAAGCCGCCAGCAACAAGATGACGCCGCAAGTCCAGTGAATACTTAGCGCCAAGATCTAGCACTTCATTGAATACATATGTGCCGGTCTCTGCAATGTCACCGTAATAGTCGAGATCAACTAATAGATCAAAGTCTGTAATCGTGTCGAATAAGCCTGTGCCGCCCAGCGTGATGGCGTCATATTCGACGCTATAAAACAGGTTGGTGAACTCACCTTGAAACGGTGGATCTGTTGTGTCTTCGCGTTTGCTTTGAACCAAAAAGGCGCTAAGTGGATCGGGCAGGTCAACAACAACACTGGCTTCAGCGATGCTTTGCTTGCCGCTGCTGTCTTCAAACTTGACGAGGTATTCACCCTCGACCATTGGCACGATCGCCTCAGTGCTGTAGCCAGGCACTGCAGGGATAAGATCCTGCGAATTAGTCCATGTACCAGTGCCGTCTGTGATGCTGGTGTGGCGGATGTGAACGCGACCGCCGATCTTCACGTCAAGATCAGTCGAGGCATCCCAACGCAAGCGTGCAGAGTTGGCACTGATTTGCTCAATCGTTAGATTCTGCACATTGGCAGGCTCGACTAGCTTGCCGCGTGCTGATACATCCAGACGCGCTGGTTGCGCTGATGGCCGCAAGCCTGGATTAACGCCATAGATCAATACTTCATAGTCGCCAGGTGTGGTGTCATAGATGACGTATTCCTGTGTTGTGACGTAATTCTGCGCCCAGTTGCCATCTGCTCTTCGCCATTGCACAAGGTATTGCACTGCGTTGGTGCGTCCGTCTTCATCAATGGACGCGAGCCAGTTGATGATGAGCTTGGATAGCACTTGCCCAGCTTCCTCGTACAACACCTCTTGGAATGTCGGCGCACGTGGTGTACTGGCCGGCTTGTTCAGATCAGTGATGTCGCGTTCTTCTAGTGCTGTGCCGCGTTCGATGTAGTCGTACTTGCTGGCGTTATAAGCAATAGCGCTGATGGCGTAGTTGCTGCCGTCTTGCTCTTGAACGGTGAGCACACGCCACGTTGATGTTTGGATGGCGCTGGTTTGATAAATCCAGACGCTGTTAGCGTTGGGGGCTGTCGAAAATGCCGACGACACAGTGATCACATCACCGGCAATGGTTGTGATGGAACGTGTCTGGACGCTGCCATCAGGCATGATCACCGACAACTCAGCACCTGCTGCTGTCAGCCCGGTAGCGTCATCCACCGTGATGGCTGTGGTCGTTGCAGCGGAGATGCGGCCACCGCGTCGTGCGCCAGCTCGTACGGGATCGGCTACCTCGATGATTTGCCCAGGCCGCACCAGCACGCCAGCATCAATCGAGGCAGTGAAGCTGATGATTTCGCTCTCGTAGCGCTCCGAGTACAACAGCCATTCGCCGATACGATACGCCTGCCCGCGACTGGTGCAGGCAAAGGCGCTGATTTCGGTCTTGACGACGCCGTATTTCTGGATGGCTTCGGCGTCTTCTACGACTTCGTAGGCAATATCCCGGCTGTTGAGATCGAGGTAACTTACGACGCAAACCGTAGGGCGAGTCTTGCGGCTGCCGCCTTGATAGCTGAAACCCTCCTCAGTGACATTCGCCAGCGTGAACAGATAGGCGGTATCAGCGGGCTTGTCTTGGCTGATCGTGAGTGCGCCAGTGCTCCAATACGGCATACAGCGCATAACGCTGCACATGTCGTTGATCAGCTTGTAAGCGTCTTCTGCGGTTTGGATGTTGACGTTGCAGGAGAAGCGCGGCTCTTGTCCGCCGAAGCCGTCAGGTACTAGCTCGGAGCAATACTGGCTGGCAGCGTAGAAGGCGAACTTATCAAGCTGCGCAGCTTCAATGTGATCACCAAAGCCATAGCGCGTTGATGTCAGCAAGTCCCACAAGATCCATGCCGGGTCGCTGCACCATTGCGCTGCGCCGAATGTGCCGTTCCAGATGCCGGCGTAGATCAGCCTGCCGGTGACGCTATCAACGGTGGCATTATTTGGGATGCGTACTTTGATGCCACGGATCAGGTACGACCGTGATGGGATGCGGTTGAACTGCTCGGCATCAATGCGCGTCCAAACCAGAGCACTATTGGGATAGCGCAGTTTGGCGTAGATGATTTCGGTATAGCTAGTCCAGCTGAAGGCGTTGACTACTTTTGGATCAGTACTATCTGGCCGATCGCGCTCAACCTTGATGTCGATCGGGTAGACGCTGGCAAGGTTGATGAAGTAGTCGCGCTGATAGGCATCACCAGTGCGTCCGCTGATTGTGTCGGCAATTACCTCTTGGTAGCCGCCGCCGTTGTACTGCACGTAAATGCGCAGGCCCACTTGCGAGCCAAGCACATCGCCTTCATTGGTGAAGGTTTGCAGTTGCGGCACTGTGATCGTGATGCGTGCGGCATTAACGCTGGTGTCAGTGATAGATCGAACAACAGGTGATGCGTATTGCACTTCAACGCCTACCGCCTTTTCGTCCTCTACGTCAGATGTGCCAGGGATGTACGTCTGATTCTGCGTACCGTTGCGCGTGGCAATAGAGACGTTCTGGAAGTTGTATGTACCGTCTGCATTTTGCAGTGGCGTGTTATCAATGAAAATAGATTGATAGCCGTTCTTCAGTCCTTCAATCTCGCCTTCGCTAATCAGATCGAGGACTTGCGCGTATTGCTTGGAATTAAGGCTGTCGGTTTCAGTTGTAGGCGTGCGTGGTGCGGGTTGCGATTGCGCACCACCGCCTTTACCACCGCCGCCACCAGCGCCGTAGATGCGTGCCATCAGCCGTACACCTCTACGGTGTCAATACCGGCCGAGATGGTGACAGAGCCAACCAAGGTCTCGCCATAGACGATTGGCACGGGTGTGCCTTGCCTGCTGGTGTTTTGGATGCCGCTGAAGCTGTAGCTTTTGCGGGGATCGTTGTTGTCTTGTGGTGTGCCGGGTTGGTTGATCTTTGGTGTGGGAGTGAGCAGTCCAGCGACGCCGCCGAGCACAAGGCTCACGCCAATACCAGCCAGAACAGTGCTGACTGCGACAGGCGCAGCAAGACCAAGCAATCCGATAGTTGCACCGCCAGTGAAAAATGCACCGGCAATCAATGCAGCCCCAATCAAAATACGCCCCACATTGCCACCAGCACCCACTAGCACCGGCACGATCTTGATCTCTTGCTGCCCCGCTGGATCATGCAGCTCATCCATGGTTAGTGCATATTTCCCCACACTGACGCGGTAGTGCTGATCCGCCATGTGCTTTTCAAGCTGCGGGAAGTTCACCACTAGAAACCGCACCGCCTCAGCGGCGTTGGCAACGTCCGCCTCAAACACACGCTGGCCAAGGAACTTGGCAAGTCGTCCATATACCCGGATCTTCCGCAGCATGATGCGACTCAGCCTCCACCCATGGTAACGAAGTCGGGATGGCGCAGCCTATGGCCAGTGCATTTCTGAAGCCAGCCGCCACCGCCGTACAGATCACGACTGCTGAGTCGTCCGCGCAAGTGGTGAAGCACCATTCCGTCACCGATGTAGACGCCGCAGTGGTTCAAGCCGCTGCCTGAAATGTTCATCAGCAGGAAGTCGCCTTTTTGCAGCTCTTGCTCCTCTTCCAGCTCGCGAAAGCCAGCCTCGCGCCAGCAGTCATCGAACATTGGCGCCGCTTCAAACTGCTCTGGTGTTAGCGGTCGCTCCCAGTCGCGTAGGTGTAATCCGTGCTCGGCGTACCAATCACGCGCCAGCGTCCAGCAGTCGCTGATGCCCCAGGTCCATTGCCTGCCGATGAGTGGAGCGCGGTAGCCGCTTGGTTGGCATTCGCCCCATCCGCCGGTCTTTGGATTCCAGATGTACCACGGTAGACCGCTTGCCTCGCAGGCCATTAGATCCGGCTGGCTTGGCGTTGGTGGCGTGCTTGGATGCGAGTGGAACACCGCGACGATTTCGCCGGCATCTTCGGCGGCTGCGTAGTCGGCAGGATCGAGGATGAACTGATCGCTGCCGCTGCTGAGGTTGCGACATGGCCAGTAGCGTTCGCGGCCTTTGACCACCACCACAAGCCCGCACGCCTCACGCGGTATATCACCACGTGCATGATCCATTGCGGCGTGCTTCCAGGTCATCCGCTAAAGGCTCCGATGCCGGGGTAGCTGCCAAATGGCAGTTCAGCCGTAGCGCCAAAGTGCGCTTTGCAGTCAGTCAGTGTTTTGAGGCAGGTCGGCAGCCCGCCGCTGTAGCCACATTCGGTTGACTTGTATACCCACTGGCAGATGTTGGCGATGCATTGCCGTTTAGGTGCGCTGACGCCAGCAAGGTCAAAAGCGGCCGCAAGCTCAAACTCGACTACCTCGCGGTTTTCGATGGTTTTGCGATCGACGTAGTAGATCTCACGCGGAAACTCCGCCGTAGGGTCGGGACTGTAGGGGCTAGTGCCACCAGGGAAGTTTGCTGCGTCGATATAGCGTGCCAGCGTGCGGATGCGCGTAAATTTGGCACCCTCCAGTCCATCCGGCAGTGTCAACAGCAGGGCCGTGATGGTGCTGAGGATGTTGCTGACGCGGATCTTGGGACGTGGGAGCTGACCATTGCCGCTGTATTCAAACCCATCAGCCTCGACGGGAAAACGCTGATAGTTGTTGCCGTTCCACACCACCTCGCCATTGTTGTTGAGGCTGGTGCCAGCGTGGAAACGGTAGGTGTCGTTTGCGCCGTGTTGGGCAGTATTCAGCTCCAGCTCGAACAGCTCGATGATCGCGCCGGGGGCTATCTCCTGTAGGGCTGAGACGGGTACGGTCATGGCTCGAACACCCTTCGCAGCGTCATTTGAAGATCGTTATTATTGTGATTATTATACGTTGTACTCCATTCCGCGCAAACGTACTTGCCTGTCGCAGCGGTCAGTGGGTCAGTCCATGTAAATGCAGTGCTGCCGCGTGCTTGACGCAGGAATGTTCGAATCGCATCACGTTCTGCATTGGTGCGATTGCGAAACTGCAAATTCCAGGTTTCAGTTTGAGCGTTAAGGCCAAATTTTAAGCGTTTGGTATAACCCTCTCCAAATTGAAATGTTTGCGCATTTGATTGATAATTTTGATCGGCAGTGAAATCTGGGACCCAAGTAAAAGTGGTTGCGACGCCAGCAGGAGTAGCGATGTTTGTTTGTCCGGGCTCGTAACGAAGCTCGAATTCCGCCTCAACTGTTCTGTAATTGCACGACTCAAGCCGTGCATTCCAATTTGTACAAATAAACTGCGCGGTTTCATTGAAAGGCGTCGTCCACTCAAACGTCTCAAGCCCATCGCGTGCTTTAAGAAACGCAATAATTCCCGCGATATCAGATGTACTGCGATTACTAAAACTAAGATTCCACGTATCGCGAAACGGATTGATGCCAAACGTAATGCGCTGCTCATAGGCACCAAGCCGCGTCTGACTTGCGCGCGGCTGGGAGCTTTCGCTTGCAGGTCGATCAGGTGTGTAAGTAAAAGTAGCCATCAGGCAAGCAAGCCTCCGGGACGCTTTTGCTTAATCAGCTCAGCCTGAACCGCAACGGCAACAGCGCGGCCAAGCTGCTGACCTTGGTTGTTGTCGCCTTGAACCTTGGTGCCTTGCGCATCAACGTTCACAGTCACCGCAACGGAACCACCACCCGCAACGCCAAGCTTGCCATCGCGACCACGCTTCAGCGGAATAATTGCTTCAGGGCCAGCTTCACCCATCAAGCCGAAGCGTCCAGCACCACCGTCGGCATAGCGGAACAGCGTCGGCTTGTTGACGATGCCGCCCATGGCGAAGGGTTGGATGCCGTTTTTAGCAAAGGCCATGCCGTTGGCGGCGACAGCAGCGACTGGAATAGTCCCACCGCCAGGCGTGGGGAAGAGCTTGCCAATAGCTGAAATCGCTTGATTGATCACATAAATTTGAATCAATTGGCGGGCAATATCCTGCAATACGGTCGCCGCAATTTGGCGGAGACTGTTACTCCAGTTCTCAGTGCCATTAATTAAGAGATCAAATGACTGAGCGAATCCCTGTTGTAATGGGTTCAAAACCGCATCTTTGAGCTGCTGCGCGTCTTGAATCGCTTTGTTGCGCTGTTCATTTTGAATTGCAAGTTGCTGATTTTGCTTATTAAGGATGTCTAGATTTTGAAGCTCAAGATTATATTGCTCACTTACTGCGTCAGCATTTTGACCTTGGTTGATAAGCGCTTGAGCCTGAACCTGCAATCGACGTTTCTGCGTCTCGTAGGACTGCTGCAAAGTCGTCAGCTCTCTGGCTATCGTCGGTTCGTGGCCTTCGCTTAGGTATTTGATCTGCAATTCAATTTCGCGAGTCTGATCCTGCAGTGTCTTGTAGGTATCTCGACTGGTTTGAGTGATTTCGGATAGGGCCCCGAATTGTTCTTGCAATTGATTTTGATTAACCTGTTGAATCTGCTGCTGAGCGCCTTGCCGTCTTAACTGCGAAGTAGGAGCGGCACTGGGAATCACTTGTGCAAGCGGACCAAGAGAGCCGATAGATGCGCTGGCAATACTTTCAAAATTGCTAGCTAAGCGCGAAATGCTAAATTCACGGACAGGTAGCGCACTTTGCCTGCCTTGAGTCTGCTGAGAGAGCTTCCGCAGGAGTTGTTCAAGATTTACATCAATTCGTTGAATTTGCTGTGGCACTTCATCTGCTTTAAGACCGCTATAAACTGGTCGGCCCCTAACGAACCCAGAAGGTTCACCAACTGGCTGCAGCCCAAACTGAGTTCGCTGCTGATTTAGACTGGTCCTTTGGAGAATTTGAGAAACAATTTGAGCGGCAAGAGTCAGTCGCTTTGCACCAGCGCCGCTGCCTTCTTCGATGATTTTTGCAGATGCTTTTGAGAAATCACGCTGAATTTCGCCGACACGTTTTGCGTAATTTTCGTTTGCCTCTGCAATTTGTTTTGCGGTATTTTTTTGGAAATCTGCAATTGTGCGTTGCTGAGTGAGCTCTTTATCAAGTAGATCTTCCTCGATCTTGATCCGATCCTCAGTGGCGCGCTGACTAATCTCTGCAGCTTTACGTTCAGCTTCAATAACCTCAGGATCTTCGCCAGCAGCAAGCCGACGCAAGCGATCTATCTCGCCAGCGCCGAACTCCATTTCACGACGAGTGCGTTCAATATCCCGTTCAATTTGACGCCGCTCATCGCCAAGCTGCCGCTCAATCTGCGCTGCTTGCTCAATCGCGTCTTTTCTGATTTTTGCAATTTGCTCTTCGCGTTGGCGGCGAGCATCAAGGAGCGACTCTTCTCGTTGCTCTACTGCTTGCAGGTATTGCTGGCCAAGCTTTTCCTGCTCAGCCTTGGTTTCGTCGTCTTGACGTTGCTTCCTTTCCTTATTTGTTTCTTTTTCAATTAGGCGAAGCTTGACAAGCGCCTCCTCAAGCACCTTCACCTCTTTGCTTGCTTTTGCAACTTCAGGCAAAAGATCAGCCATAAAGCCAAGACCCACACCCCCAAGATTTTGCCTTAATGTCCCTTCTCGAGTACCAGCTTCAAGGAGTTGTGTTTCAAGTTCACGGATTGACATCCCTCCGCTAAGCACCTGCTCTTGGTAGAAGCCAGCGCCAGGCTGAATAGCTCTTAGCTCGATCAACTTGTTAATTACGCGATCAATGCCACGGATTGAGCGAGCGGCGAAATCTTGAAAAGCAGCGCCACTGGGGCCAAGAGCATTACCAATGTTTTTCTGAAGATTTTTAAGAGCAAGATCCAAGCGCGCACCGGCTTGTTCGGGTGAGTCAGCGATGATTTGCGCAGTACGCCCGTATTTTTTGAGAGAGAATTCAACGAATTGAACGAACTGAGCCAGAGTAACTTCCCCGGACTGCAAGTCGGCATCAAGCTCCTTAGTGCTCTTGCCGCTTGATTCAGCGAACAAAGCAAAAGCACCCGCCAAACGCTCGCCAATTTGCCCCCGCAACTCTTCTGCGCTTACTTTGCCCTTGCTGAAGACCTGAGCGGCGGCAACGAGCGCTCCATTTACGTCCTGAATGCTGCCGCCAGTTGCAAGGACCGAAGCACTAAGCCCTTTGAAGGTGTTTTCAGCGTCCTTAATGGTGCCACCAGAACCAATAACAGCAGCGGACAGCTTGGTAAATTGTTGCGTGCTTTGCAGAATCGGGATATTAAACTGCTGCGAAGTTGATTCAATTGCCTTAAGCGCTGCTTTGTAATCCTCAAAGCTATAAACAACACCCTGAAGAGCGAGCTGCAGCCTGCGAATTTCTGCTGCATATTCAGCAGCGGCACCGGCTGCTTGCCTCAAGCCACCAAGCTGCGCACCAGCAGCAGCACCCGCAAACGCGCCGCCAACAGGTCCAAGCCCAGGAATCGCAAAACCAGCAGCAAAACCACCAAGGCCGCCGACAAAGCCTTCAGGACCGCCAAAAATACCGCCAGAGATAATTGCGCCAGCGGACTGAACCGCCTGGCCTGTTGTAAGGCGACGACGGCGAAGCTTATCGCGCGCTTCTAGGCGTCGATTGAAATCATTAAGTTCTTTCTTGTGAATTTGCTCCTGAAGGGAGTAAATTTCATCTGCTTGAGCTAGCGTTTTGTCAATTTCAATTTGATCATATTTTGCTTGAATTTGAGCCCTTTCAACTTTTGCGTTTTCATAGATGCGATTAACATCATCCAACGCACGATCAATAGACTCCTGAGCGCGGCGCCCCATTTCAGGGAACGGCTGCGGGCCGATTGGAGTGGGATAGGCCGCCTCATCAACACGGATCCGGCCTGGCGTGCGCGCGCCCGCAGCAATCATCGCTCCGGTGACCGGATCGCGATAGCCACCTACGCCAGGGGCGAGCGGACCTTGAGTGCTGTAATACTCCTGAATACCAGCCAGCTTTTCGGCCCTTCTTTCCGCGCCTGTTTGGGCAATATCTAATTGCTTGAATGCTTCAGCCGTACCCGTGATTTCACGACGAAGTTCGCGCTGAACTTCAGCTATTCGATTTGAAACATCAACATATGCGCTACTGCTTCGATTGGTGTTTAGCAAGCGTTCAGAAAGCTCTGCCAGCTCTTGGTTCAATGCGGCTGTAGTGTTAGGTAAATCGCCGAATTCTTTTGCCGCATTCCTAAAGTCAAACAAAAGCGGATCTTCAAAAGCTGCTGCGCCAGCGCGAACGCCTTCTCGACCAGTCCGAACTGACTGCTCGTACATGAGCTGCCTTTGTTGAGCAAGGGCGCGATTAAGTCTTTCCTCCGCTTCGGCGCGCTTTTCTTTATTATACGTTAATTCGCGTTCCCGCTTTCCGAGTAGATCAATGCTGTCTACGATTCCTCGTTGCTCTTCAATCAAAGACTTAAGGTCTTGAAGCTGTTTGCGCGCACCAGCAGAAGTAGAAGCAAGCGCTTGGCCAAGAACACGAGCGAAGGCGCGACTAGTCTGAGTCGTTTGGGTCTCAGCTTGCTGTAAACGCGCGGTCAACGCGGCAATATCGCGCCCAAGATCGTTGAATACAGAGCCGGTGATTGTTGCCTCACCGCGCAGCCGACCAAGATCCGTGATGTAGGACCTAAGAGACTGCTGTGATTGATTTGCGCCTGCCGCAACAGATAAAATGCTTTGCCTTAATACTTGAATCTCACCATCAGTGCGGCGAGAAGCCTGACGAAACCTTTCAATATCGCCAGCAAGCTCAGCCCAAGCAGTAGAACCGCGCTCCGTCTGAGACTGAAGCCCTCTCAGCGCTTCAATCTGACCTTTAATTACCTGCTCAGTATTCCTGCCTTCTCGACCGAAAGCGATAATGCTCTCACGAGCACGTTCAATTGTTGCAGCGCTAGGACCAAGCGACTTCTCAAGCTCGCGAAACGAACTCTTCAGCTTGTCCAGGCCCTGAAGACCTTGGATGCCAAGCCTGACAAGAATTTCGCTGACTTGCTTGCTAGCCATCCGAGCCCTTAGCCAATTCGCTTAATGCTGCGGCCTCCATTATCCGAAGACCTTCAAGCATCTCGCGGCGATTGTCCACATTGTAGAGGTCGAACAACCCGCCAGCACACAGCAGCACGTCATATCGCAACCCCATATAGCCAGCCATTGTGGTCGTCCACTGCGTTTGCATGCGCAGGAACATCATCACAATATCCCAGTTCTCGTCCCATACTTCAAAATCAGCCGACTCCTCCTTCGGCTGCTCGGGGAGGACAATGCCAAATGCAGCAGCGTCCTCGCCCGATTTATCTTCTACCCTCTTGCTGCCGCCTGCCCAGTAGACGGCAGCATCCTTTAGTTTCCCTGGCGGCCGCCTTCAAATGTCTCGGTATAAGCCTTCAGCACACCGCGAATCCAATAAGGATCATCGGTGAATTCGCGCATAGCCTCGATGGAGAACGGAACTTCCTTGCCGTCCTCATCAAGAATGCCCTCCCATCCAACCATGATCACTTTCAGAAGGTCAAGCTCGCCCTTTTCGCCAAGCTTCTGAAATTCCTTGCGGCCTACACGCTTAAATTTGGCGTCAAAGGTGGCCGTATCAAAAGTGCCGCCATCAGCGGGCTCTTCGATCGATACAGGCCAGCTAAAAATCTTGACCTTTTTGCGGACAAATGCCATGCGTAATGCACGCGATACTCAAACAGCATACACCCAATAAAAAAGGGCCGCATTAGCGGCCCCCTCATCCGTCTGTCCAACCGATCAAGTGTAGACCAGACTGAACTCATCGTTACCTGAAGTGCTGGGCACACAGGTGTACGGGATGTTCAGCATGTGGATGCCGTCTTGATCGCTGTAGCTCACATCGCCAATATCGACTCGGGTGGAGGCGAAATCAATGATGTTGCCAGCGGTCTGACCATGCTGGAACAACAGGTTGCCAAGAGTACCGTCGCTAAGGGCGGCGGTGAAGTAGTTCTTGGTTGCCATGGTCACAGCTTCCAGAGTCACGCTGCCAGTAGCGGCGCGATCAGTCAGCAGCACTTCCTTAGTGCAGCCAACCAGCTCGCGGTACACGAGCGAGTTGCCCACATCAAACGACACAGACTGAAGACAACCGGCATAAGACAGCAGTTGGAAGTCAGTCGTATTGCCGTTCTTGAAAACAAGAGGCGTCGCCTGATTGCCGTAAGTCACCGCAGGCAGTGCCGTGTCGGTCGGTGTGTTGTAGATGCCAGTGAAGGTGAAATCGATTGAGGGGATTTCGCCAACAGCGCCGTTGATCGTGAAGGTGCCGCGAGCACCGGTCACCTTGTGCAGCACACCATCAATGTTGTAGTAGATGGTGCAGCTACCAAAGCTGCTGGACACAGGAGCATAAGTGACGCTAGTAGCAGCCACAACGGTCTGGCTCATGCCACAAGCAAGCAGGGCCTTGCCATAGCGAGGAGCGGTGCCAGCGGTGCCAGAACCTGCAAGCTCAACGCTGAAGGTGCATTCAACGCGAGTGTTAGCTAGCAACTGCTCAGAAGCGCCCAAATAAGGACGCACCAAGTCACGGCCTACAACGTCACTCTGCAGCGGAGTGATGTTCAGATCGCGAACCAGAACGGCGTCCGCTCCGTCCGGAGTCGGATCCGTGCCGTAAGTCGTCTCCGTCTCCAGAAGAATCAGACGTTTCCGAGTTAGAAGGGGCATTGGAAATTACCTCTTGTGGAACAGGTGGCAGCGTCCGCTCAACGAGAGTGCGGATGCCTGTCTCGGGGTCAAGGATGTACGAGCCACCTTGCCCTTGAAACTCATCAATCACTGTAAATCGGGTGACTTATCAGACTCTAGGCCGCCAAACTCGCAACGCTTGTTCGGTATTGAACAATATAATCGTTAAAAATTACACCGGCAGGCTGGTCTGAGTCGAACATATTAAATGTCACCTCATCCGGCTGCACATCAATCGCATAGCCACCCAGTGTTAGGTCAGCAACCATACGCGAGTGCATGTTTTCAATAATTGGATCCGCAAGCTCATCAGGCGTGTCACCACGCACGATCACACTCACTCGCACGCGCATCTGCCAGTCCAAAGTCGGCAAGCTCGTATTCTGAGCCGGCGTGTCACTAATAGCCTCAATAACAATCGCCGGTGATTCAGCGCGCTGAACCGCCGTTACACGACTGCGATACACACGGCCATCAACGCCGTGCGTAGGAGTGAGCTTATCCTTAATGACGCGCAAAATGCGCTCACGCTTAGTTGTCATTGAATCCTCGCTTTGGAAGCGGACCAAACGCGCCAGGGTCGACCTGCTTGGTCACAATTGATTTTGCTCGATAATAAATGTAGCTATCCGTCTTTCCAGCCTGTTCCAATGCTTGCATGACCTTGACCCAATTCCTAAAAGTGTCTCGGTCCATACTTGTCATGCCTTCACTTCTATTGCGCTTATCCGCCCGCGCTGGAAACTGATCGATGTCGTATCACTGTGATTGGCCACAAACAGTGCGACCTCGTCCGCATTGGCAAGTTCAACCATCCAAAAGCAAAAAAGCTTTGTAATTTGCGCACCAGAGCCGGTAAACGCCCGACACTCCGACTGAGAAATCACTGTGCCATTTTTAGCCAGACTGATTCCCAGCGTGTGATTATTTCCTGCGGTGGCATCCATGCTTGCCATTACCTGAAATAATTTGGTTGCTCCGCTATTGTTTTTCAAACCAAAAGTATTTGAGGTGCCAAGAATTACCTGATAAGCAGTAGCAGAATCTAGTGTTGCCGTCAATCCAGTGCTCTGATACGTGCCAGCGGCAGCAATTGCAATCGTCCCGCTGGTCATCTTGCTTGCTTGCCCGCGAGCAAGTACACCTTCGGTGTAATACGGCAAAGCAGACCATGCGCTTACGCCGTTGCCGACCTTGTATTTGCGCGTGTCAGTCTCGAGACCAACCTCGCCTTCAAGCAAAATTGGATTTTCTGCGGTCCACAATGCTGCGCTGCCATTGCGCAATTTGAACCTAGTAACCGTGTCAGTCATGGCGTACCGCCGTCGAGAACATTGCTGTCGACATAAACGGTCCCAGGACCGCCTCCATCAAGGATAACTAGGCTCTCTGTATCGACTCCATCGCCATCAAGCACCACAGGCGATACCGGGGCCAATGCAGGTGTTGCACTGCGCTGCAGCATCACATCACAAAACTTTCCATCATCAAGCGGCTCAACATTGCGCACTGTGTATGGCAGCCCGTCCACATTGACGCCAGTGCCATACTGCAAATCACCGAACAAGCTCGCTAAGCAAGTGACCTTGTAGTCAGTTGTCATGACCACGCCATCAGCGATCATCTCGCTCGGCATATCCAAAATTCCCAGTCCACTCGCAGACCCAGCCGAAATCGGAACGCCGAAATCAGCGAGAAATACGCTTAGGTCTTCGGTGAATGCCATGTAAACAGCATAAAGCCCCAGGTCGCCGAAGCAACCCAGGGCCAGTGCAATACAGCTATCAGCCGTACTTCTTCACGCCAACGCCATTGATGGAGTAAGTGTGAGTAGAGGTCGAGGTGGTCGACACAGCCTTGATCCAACGCTTGGCAGCGCCCTTAGGGAACACCAGGTACTGCTTGGAAGCAGAAGTGCTCACCTGGGTAAAGGCCACAGCCGAAGAAGCAACTTCAGAGCCACCGCGATAGAAAGCAGTGGTCACATCGCTGTAGCTGCCACCAGAGGTGTCGCTCGACTGAATCTTCACGTCCAAGGTTGAAGTGCCGCCAGCCTCAACATCAAGAATGATCACGAGGTCACCCTCGTAATCGTTCATGTCAACAGCAGTGCCGTCCAGGTTGGCAGTGCGCTGCGCGGTAGGAGCCAGGGCAAAGTGCTGGAGCTTCTCCAGACCAGTAGAAAGGATGGCCATGATCAGTCCTCAATAGAAGGGGTGGGTTTGGCAGCCTTACGCACCGGTTTCACCGGCTTCGGCTCTTCCGTCACCTCAACAGGCACGGGCTTCACAACGGCAGGTGCAATAACAGCCTTGCCGCTACCAACCAAAAGATTGCCGTCAGCCTCATTGACCTCGACAAAGGAGCCAGCCGAAACTGACTCCCCCGAGATCATGACTTGACGCAGGATCTCGACCCTCATGATCAGGTGCCGTAGCAGAAGGCGCCGGGCTGCTTAACAGCCACATCCACATCCTGCAGAGCAATCACGCGGACGGTACCGGCGGTAGCACCAGCGTAAGGATCAACAGTCAGATCCAGGCCGGACCACATGCCCATGATCATCATCGAGAAGTCGCCGAACAGAGCGTCGTTGTTCGCGAGCTGGTTGGAAACAACAGCGGGGTAGCCGTTGATCTCACCGTCCTCGAACACGAAACCAGCAGCCACAGCAGAAGCAGACTTGGCGGTCGACTTCAGCGCGCCACGAGCAGCAGCGTTGATGATGTAACGCAGGCTGCCGGCATCAGCATTTGCAGAAGCCACATCGGTTTCCATGCCGATGTACTCCTCAAAAGTCCCGTAGGTGCTGATGGTCTGGCTGCCAATGCCGGTGGTGTTCACCAGACCGAGGGGCTGGTTGCTGGAGCCGGTGCCGTAGATAGCAGCGCGGTCGAGCTCGAGAGCAATCACGCGAGCAAGATCGTTGCGGATCATGCCTTCCACGTCGATCGAGGACTGCAGCAGCAGACGGCGGCTGTAGTCGACATAAGCACCCACGGTCTTGGGCGTCATGTTCACCTGATCGATTGCCTGCTGGCTTTCGGTCGGCGAAGCGTTCTCACCCACCCAGTAGGCAGTAGCAGCAGAAGTCTGGCGGGGAATGCTGATGTTGCCCTGCAGGCCGGTCAGCATGGTCACGCCAGCCTGGGCCAGTGCCAGACGGTTGCGCAGCAGATCGATGAAGCTGCCGGACAGCAGCTCATCAGCCACCAGGTTGCCGCCAGCAGTGGGGGTGCCCACCACCAGATCACGACGCAGCACTTCGTTGGGGATCACGATGCCGTTAGAAGCGCGCTCATACTTTTGAGCAGCAGCTTTGCCGACTTCAATTTCAAACTCGGCAGCCCGACGAGCAGAAGCATCGCTGGGGTTGGCGAGGTAGTTCAGTGCGCGAGCAAAGCTGAACGAACGGGTCTCTTTATCAGAGAGGCCAACATCGTTGGTGGTGATGTCAGCGGAGCGAATGACTTGTTCCACGGGTTGAGTGCCGAGTTTTTCAAGGACAGCAGCACGAGCTTCGTCGATAGTGCGACCACCGTCGATCAGCTCGCGAGCCAGGTCTTGCATCTGGTGCTTTTCGCCCAGTGCATTGATGGCGGCGATACGGGTACGCTCGGCCTCGACGGCCTCGGACCGGATCACCTCCAGATCTGGAGTGTTTTCCATTTCGGGTTCAGGTGTTGGTGATGCGGCGGGGGCCGCTTGAACAACGGTCTCATCAGTAAGAGACCTGCCGATTCCAATCGTAGGGTCAGCAGGTATAGAGACCACACTGACTTCGTAAGGCGACCATCTAGTAGCCACGAAGTCATCTCCGCGCTCTTCCATCTTGTCGATCGAATAGCCGAAGCTGATGCCGCGCAAAATATTATCGCGGACATCATCAAGCACTTCCTGCGCAAACTTGTTGCGCGAGAAGCGCACCTTTACATAGCCGCGCTTCTTGATGCCATCAACCCAGGCACGCTCGACAACGCCAACCACACGATCGGGATCGTGATTGAACAGCAGAGGAGCGCCATCATTCAGCCGGCTGAGATCAGCAGCATCCATCTCGTGGCTCAGCACCTCGTTGCCGAAGTACCGCATCACGGGATACTCAGAGCTGAAGGGGAACTCAAAGCTCCGCTCCTCTTCAAGCGCGCGGAATGAGGTTACCTCAGAGCGTTGAAATTTACCGCCCTCAGTAGCGCGAATCGGATCGATCTTGGTCAGAGTGCTGAAGCGATGCCCAACCATCGTCTCAGTAGGCTCACCATCGCGATAGATCCGAATCAGTGCAGCAGGATCCTCCTCGCTGGCATCAATGCTGAATTCAGTGCCAGGCACACCCAAAGTGCCCTCGCGCATCACATGCTCAATCCGGCCACGAGCGCGACCGCCTGAACTATTCCACGAAACGAAATCCCCCTCTTTAAGCGCATCAGGCGCTGCGCGTTTTTCGGTCACTGTTTCGACCTCAATTTCATCCACTTTAGAACGCTCACCTGTTGCCTCTTCAAATTCAAGCGGCTCATAATCACGCTCACGCAGCCATGCGCGAGCTTCGGCAGCAGTGAAATCAGCAAGCTTGAAGCGAATTGCCTGCAGCTCAGCGCCGCTTTCGCCTTCCTTGATTCCAAAAATGAAATCAACACCTTTCCTGCCTGCGTTATTACGACGCCGGAAACGGTCGTACTGCCCCGGATCACGCAGCCTTGCTGCATGCTCATTCGGATACGGCCGACCTTCCTCGACCTCAGGCCCTTCGTTCATCAGACGCTCTGGAAT